>ERZ795053.40-NODE-40-length-144267-cov-12.548262_pt1 | contig 144267 bp, 145 predicted proteins | sample MGYA00375137_ERZ795053 | MGnify/ENA primary metagenome ERZ795053 (study PRJEB30182, sample SAMN05720284) | activated sludge metagenome | isolation source: Anaerobic digester | place: Hong Kong | collected 2014-12-17 ... | reverse complement strand
AAGGGCAAACTCGTTGAAAGACGGGGACGCAAAGCCATGGGTCTAAGGCCGTCGGGCTATGACCGCCAGGTTGCTGGGATAGTGAAGTCAGTATCCTGATAACCTGCTTTGCAGTCTGCAAGAGCAGGTTTTTATATTTTTTGACCCTGGTTATATTTTCCGCACTGCCACGATGATGTTGACGTTGGAGGGTTGAGGATGGGGAAAAAGCCACTCGAATTCGCACCGCCGGAAGGGCGCAAGGATTTTGAAAACCTCAGTGTAGAATACCGGATGAAGTTGATCGCCTACCAGGATGAGATTTTCCGGGCCAAAAAGAAGCTGCAAGAGTCGGATATCCGGATGACCGAACTGCAAAAAAAGCTGGACAACTACCTGCGCAACAAAGAAAATCAGCTGGCCGAGGTTATGTTTACTGCTCATACCAACGCCCAGCGGATTGAAGCCCAGGCCCGCTCCCAAATCCAGTATTACCTGGACGAGATGGAGTTGGAACTGCAGCGTAAGATGCGCGAGATTGAGATCGTCGAAGAGAAGACCCGCCAGTTTGACCAGGCTATAGTGACTCCCTCAGAGCCGCTGGTTGATGCCGAACCGCCTTCGCGTTTGAAGGTAGTTGAAGGCGGCGGGGGAGAAACCGAACCCACCCGCAAGATTGAGAAACTGGACATCAAACCGGAGCAAGCCCTGCCTACCGCCCAAAAGAAAATGAAGGTGTCTACTAAGAAAACCAAGCCTTCACAGCCTCGGGAAGCGGTTGATAAGGTTGTGCCCCCGGCCAAGCTGCCCAGAGTACCGGCTAAGGATGCCGAGATCAAGCAGGCAGAGCCGGAGAAGCCTCTGGTGACAGATGCAATCATCGATGTGCCAGCAGAACCAGTTGCAGCCGAGGAAGCTGCAGCGACCCCGGTGATGTTGGCAGAGGACCTGGATGTGGTCAATGTGATGGCCACTGACCTGGAATCCCCCGATGCAGTTGAGCCGCTTGTAGCTGAAGCACCGCAGGAAGAGCCTTTGCCGGAGAAAGCACTGGATGAAACCCCCGCGCCTGAGGCCGCGGAAGAGACCTTTGCAGAGGCTGCTGTTGACGAGTCTGTTGAAGAGATTCTGGAAGAGACTGTCGAAGAGATTCTCGAAGAGACTGTTGAAGAGTCTTTTATGGAAGAAACCGAGCCCGAACCGGAGCTGGAGGCTGAACTCGAACCGGAACTGGTACCGGAACCAGAGCCGGAACCAGAGCAGATATTGGTCCCGCCAGCCGCTAAGCAGGTGGAGATAAATGAACGGATGCAGCTGGACGCATTCATCGATGTTCGCTATTTCAATGACATCACCGGGACCAAAGAACTGTACCATCATGCCCTGCAGATCACTATCGAGGTGGACGTCCCGGCGGATAATTACTCGGTTCGCTATACCAAGGTGTCCTCGGATGTGGTTTCCACTCTCATGAAGTACGACAATGTGGTCTTAAACGATCTTTTCCCGTTTAATTTCATTGCCCCCAATCCTAATAGTATCGCCACTTATTTCTTCAATCTGCTGGATGATATGCTGCAGATTATGGATCTCCGTCTGCACAAGATGACCATGACTGAATTCCCAGACATGTGCATCGTAGTGGACCAACGCAACACTGCTTTCGACAATATGCTGCACAAAGGCGACGATTTGTTCGAGGACATCCGCAATTCGCTGCCAGCCTGCGTGGAAGCCGAGCCGAGGGAGAGTTCCCCGATCAAGGGCACTTTAAGCAAATTGCTTAAGAAGAGGATATAAGCCTGCCCTGTAAGTAATTGGCCGAGCTGGTAATAACAGCTCGACATTCAGTGGAAAATGCTATAATCTTAAACTGTGACAAAAGCAAACTCGTCGAAAGGCGAGGACGCAAAGCTATGGGTCTAAGACCGCGAGGTTATGACTGCCAGGTTGCCGGTACGATAGGAAATGATCGCCTGCTATGCAACCTGCAATTAGCAGGCTTTTTTTACCCATATGGATACGATTGGGAAAGCCGGCGGTTTGCCATTTGATCAATTATGAATAAGAAAGAAGGGCGAATGTAATGGGCATTCCGATGTTTGGAAACAATCCCCGGGAATTAAAGACAGAAGAGGATGACGGCGGATTGGAGCAGGTTACCCAATCCGAGGTTCTCAAGACGGAAATCATCATGGCCCGGAAAAAACTGCAGGAAGCCGAGGCCAGGATGGTGGAATTGCAGAAAAAGCTGGACGAATATGTGAACAAGGAACGGCAAATTGCGGAGATCATGATCGTCGCCCAGATCAATGCCCAGCGGACCGAAGCCCAGGCCCGGGCCAAAGCTGAAGTGCTGCTGCAGGAGAAGGAAGAAGAATTGCGGCTCAAACAGCAGGAACTGGAGCTCCTGAAGCTGAAAGCCCAGCAGTTCAAAGAGGACATCCTGGACCGCCTGGACCAATATAAAGCCAACGTGGAGAAGATGGTCGAAAGTGCCGAGAGCGAATCTTTCGCACCCACTCTGGTGGCCAGAGACAGAAGAACTTACACCAAATAATGGATGGATCAATGCTGCAACAAGGGGCGAAGGATATGGAAAACAGCCATCCGCTTGATGGCCAGACGCGTGATAAGAACGTTATAAATGCCATGACCGCCGAACTGCAAAACATCCTCAACCGACATCAGCTGGTCATGCAGAGATTAGAAGAATTAGCCGCCCAGATCGGCATATTTGAAAAAAGGCAGGAATACGTCCAGGCCGCTCTGGAGGAGAGCCGCCGCATAGCCGCGGAGATCAGCAGCGATGCCCTCCAGAGGGTTAATACGGTGATGAGTAACGCCCAGAAGGTAATCGATCCCCAGCAGGCGGAGATAGCCCGCCTGGAAGCCCAGATCGCAGAACTTAAGCAGGACCTGGCCGAGCGGCCGCCAGAGGAGATAACACCCCCCCTCTCCCCGCCTTTGACAGTGGCTCAGCTGCCCGAATTCGAACTTGCCGCGACTGAAGCATTGGATTCGGATCTGACCGGACCGTACCGGAGTCGCGATGACCAACGGCATTCTGCTCTCAGACCGACGGGTAAGATTAGTGTGCTGGAAATACACCCGGAGAATAACCATGCCGGGGATTTGGGAGGCGCAGATACGAAAAACGAGGCCGGTGCACAGGCCGCCCATAGCGATCTCAACATCGCATCCCCGACGATGGATACATATATCAAGCCTCTATCAGTTGACAAAGAGTACATATTAGAAACAGAAGCAGCAATGATTCACCACAGGGAGTTTTCCCTACGTGAGCCCGAGGATGTAGAGATTTTTGCAAAGTTGGAGACGGGCAGCAAAGGTGATAAGCCAGTAGACAATAACCTTTCAATCATGGCGGAGAGGGATTCCTCCAGGCCGGAAAGCTTTGCAACCAAACCGGACCAATCAGCGCCGGAGGAGCAACCCGAGGTGGAGTTGAACCTGCCCCCGATGTCGGTTATTACCAGTGAGCGGACCGAACTTGCGCAAACCGCTAGTAAGAGTGTGGAATTTATCGAGGAAAGGGAGAACTCCAGCATCATGCATCTGGACGTATTCCTGGATGCGCGCCATTATCACTTCGTGGATCCCTGGAATAAACAGGATCACCGGCATCGCTGGCAGGTGAAGGTGCAGGTTGAGGTACCCAGAGATCAGGAAATTGCCTACAGCCAGCTGTTGTCGGCAGTAAACTCAACTCTGCTCAAGTATGATGATGTTCTGCTTAATGAGACGTTCCCCTTCGATCATATCGATCCTAGTCATGAAAACGTGGCCGGCTATTTTTTCAATTGCCTGGAAGACATGGTGGCGGCTAAAGGGCTGCGGTTGGTGGAGGTCGGCCTGTGGGAGAAACAGAACCTGGTGCTGCAGGTGCATGCCCGTAATGGGGACATCGATGCGCAGCTGCGGGGCGAGAATGACTTGAATCAGATCAGGGCGAGCCTGTACCACGAGCCTTCATCCGATGCGGAAACTTCTTTTCGCAAGATGCTGGGGATGATGTTCAAGAACAGGAAATAACAATAGGCAATCTGGCGCCTGGGCGTACGGTTCGGATTGCGAATGGAGGAGAAAATCCCATGGAATTGGATGTATTCATAGATTCCCGGCATTGCCAGAGCTTTGGAACTATCAGCGTACCGGTACATAATCACCGCTGGCAGGTGCGGATGAAGGTAGCCGAACCGGGGGAAGATTCTCATGTGGTGGTGCGCTTCAGCAAGGTGCTGGCGGCGGTGAAGTCGACCCTGCAGCCCTTTGATGGGGTAATCTTGAATGAGGTTTATCCCTTTTATGTCATCGAGCCCACCCACGACAACATCGCCATGTATTTTTTTAACATCCTGGAAGACACTCTGTCCATGATGGATCTCAAGCTGGTGGAGATGAGCATCTGGGAGGATCAGGACCTGGTCAAACAAATAACCCAGCGCAATACCAACTTGGGAGAATTGCTGCGCGGTGAGGATATCCTGATGAACATGCGGGATGGCCTGCCCGAAACGGTGAAGGTCAAGCGTAACCCCATCAAGAGCAAACTGGTACAGATTCTAGGCAACACCCGCTAGCGAGGCACGGGGACGGTTCTTTTGCCCCGAATGGGGTTCATTGCAAATCGCCCCTGTATCGGTCTCCTTCATTCAGCAAGGCAAAAGAACCATCCGAGGACCACTTAAAATGTTAAGAATTGCTTTTATGGTATGCATAATACATTGGCGAACGTAAGCGTTAGCGTGTAAGCCAATGTATTCATGCATACCTCAATATAGGAAAAATGGACTTCTTCAGTGGTCTCGAACCGTCCCTCTGCATCTAAGCTATTTCTTGATCATGCTTTCATCCCGGGTCAGGGGATGAGTCAGGTCCACATGTCCGGCCAAAGAATCCAGGTTCTCTCCATTGATCTGGATCTGTACCTGCTTTATTTCCGGCACCTCGGTCAGGCTGTTGACCAGCGAATACAAAGTCATAAGTTCGCCGCTGCTGCCCCCCGGGTGCTTACTGCGCAGCTCCTCGCTGAAATCCACCGTGGCCAGGCCTTCGCTTACCTCAACCCCCAGCAATCGCGTTTCCGCCGGCATGGTTCCAATAAGTCCAGGGTTCTTGGGTCCGGCGATCAGTTCCTCGATGATTTCTCCAGCCTCACTGGACGCCATCTGGGCGGACGGACTAATGGTGATCTCGCGGGTCTCCCCGACTAAGTACATGGCCTGATCATCGCTGAAGTAAAGGGTGATCGTCTTGGTGATCGGCTGGTTCACAGGCTGGGTGGTCTCGACCGCTTGCTGGCAGCCGCTTAAAACCAGCATGGCAGCCAGAACTGCCAAGAGAGCCAGGCCCAGCAATGTCTTGTGCCTCATAAGCACCATCCTTTCTTCTCCAACTTCTCATAGATACTGCTGTACTGATTATATATTATTAGTCAATGCTGGGCCTAAACTTACACCCTGATTAATAGAATGAACGGTGTCAGGGGGATGGTTCGAGACCATTGAAAACATCAAGAACTGCTCTATGGTATTCATTATATAGGGGCGAACGTTAAACGATAGCGCGGGAGCCAGTATATTTATGCATACCTGATATTTGCACAATTGACTTTTTCCGCGGTCTCGGATGACACTGGTGACTCCCGTTATTGGCTGTAAGCGGCGTGCCGTCCGGATTGCCATAAAGTTGACAGGGCGGGAAAGCTTTGTTAATATCTAGGTGAATCAACCGAATATATGCGAGAAACGCGAAAGTGTGTCTAGGGTTCCGCATGGATTCTACCGTGGGCCGGTCCGAGTGACACAGGCGCCGTGGCGCTACACCGTATAGGGATAAAAGCCCAGGCGGATAGGTTTCGTTTATGAACCTGTTCTAACTGGGCTTAATCTGTTTTTTGGGGAAAAATAATTCAACCGGAGGAGTGTGGACCAGGATGCCCGCTGTAGGGATTATCATGGGCAGTGATTCGGACCTGCCGATCATGAAGGAAGCTGCGGATATTTTGCAGGAGTTTGGAGTCGATTATGAAGTCACGGTGTGCTCAGCCCACCGCCTGCCCCAGGAGACCGCTGATTATGCCCGGGGGGCCAAGGCGCGAGGCTTGCGGGTGATCATTGCCGGGGCGGGGGGAGCGGCCCACCTGCCGGGAGTCATCGCCGCCTATACCAGCCTGCCGGTGATCGGCGTGCCGATAAAAACCAGTACTCTTTCCGGGGTCGATTCCCTTTATTCCATAGTACAGATGCCCAAGGGTATACCGGTCGCCACGGTAGCCATCAACGGCAGTGCCAATGCCGGTCTGCTGGCGGTGCAGATTCTGGCACTAGGCGATGCGGCTTTGGACGAGAAGATGACCGATTACCGGACGCGGATGGCGGCCGGAGTCCTGGCCAAGGATCGGCAATTACAACAACTCGGGATAGAAGGCTACCTGAGTCAAGGCAAGGGGGAGCAGTAATGATAGCAAGGTATACCCTGCCCGAAATGGGGGCCATCTGGTCGGAAGAAAACAAGCTGCGCAACTGGCTCAAGATAGAGGTGGCCGCCTGTGAAGGTTGGGCGCGTGCGGGCCGGATACCGGAAGAGGCGGTGGCCGTAATCCGGGAAAAGGCTGATTTCAACATAGAACGGGTTCGTGAGATAGAGAATGAGGTGCGTCATGACGTTATCGCCTTCCTCACCAACGTAGGCGAGTATGTGGGGGAGGAGTCCAAATACATCCACCTGGGCATGACCTCCTCAGATATCCTGGATACCGGCCTGGCCATGCAGATGCGGGACGCAGCGGACCTGATACTGGCCAAGCTTGAGACATTAAAGAATATTATCGGCGACCTGGCAAAAAGATATAAATACACCTTGTGCATAGGCCGTACCCACGGGGTGCACGGGGAACCCACCACCTTTGGACTCAAGATGGCGGTCTGGTATGCCGAGATGGACCGCAACCTGACCAGGCTGCGGCAGGCCCGCGCGGTGGCTTCCTGCGGTGCGGTGTCCGGTGCGGTGGGCAATTTCGCTCACCTGGACCCAGTGGTGGAGGAATACGTGTGTCAGAAACTGGAGCTTAAGATTTGCCCGGTATCCACTCAGGTCATCCAACGTGATCGCCATGCCCAGTTCATGACCACTCTGGCGGTCATCGCCAGTTCCCTGGAGAAGATGGCTACCGAGATCCGCAACCTGCAGCGCACTGAAATATTGGAAGTAGAAGAACCATTCCAGAAGGGCCAGAAGGGGTCGTCGGCCATGCCCCATAAACGCAACCCCATGATGAGTGAAAGGGTGGCCGGATTAGCCCGGGTTGTGCGGGGAAATTCCCTGGCCGCCCTGGAAAATGTGGCTCTGTGGCATGAACGCGATCTCACCCATTCCTCAGTGGAACGGGTGATTATCCCCGACAGTTGCATCCTGCTCGATTATATGCTGCAGAAATTCATTGGGATCATGCAAGGCCTGGTAGTATATGAAGACAACATGGCCCGCAACCTGGAGAAAACCCTGGGACTGGTCTTTTCGCAGCAGCTGATGCTGGCCCTGGTACGAAAGGGGATGCTGCGGGAAGAAGCCTATCACCTGGTCCAAGATTCTGCCATGCAGAGCTGGACCGAGCGAACTGGATTCAAGGATCTGGTTTTAAACAATCCCATGATAATGAAGGAATTCACCCTGGATGAGATAGACGCCATTTTCAATTATGGTATATATACCGCCCAGGCAGATGCCATATTCAAACGCTGTGGACTTAATTAGCGGTGGGGAGGCCAGGAAAATGGCAAGCGGGGAACTATTATATGAAGGCAAGGCCAAACAGATCTATTCCACCGGCACCGACCGGGAATATTTGATCAGGTACAAGGACGACGCCACCGCCTTCGACGGCACCAAAAAGGGCGTCATCGCCAACAAGGGTATCGTCAACAATCGGGTTTCCAATCTGTTGTTTCAGTTGCTGGAGAAGGAAGGCATCGAGACCCATTTGATCCGGGCGGTGGACGAACGTCATACTCTGGTCAAAAGCCTGCAGATAATTCCGGTGGAAGTGGTTACCCGCAATGTGGTGGCGGGCAGCCTGGCCCAACGGGTGGGCCGTGAAGAAGGTTTCCGGCTGCCGATGCCCATTATCGAGTTATATTACAAAAACGACGCCCTGCATGATCCGATGATAAATGAGTACCACGCCCGGGCCATGGGTTGGGCAACCCAGGAGCAGCTTGAATCCATGCAAGCCCAAGCCTTGAAGATCAATGAGATCTTGACCCGGTTTTTCGATTCCATCGGCATAATATTGGTGGACTTCAAATTGGAATTCGGTCTTTATGAGGGGCGGGTGCTGCTGGGGGACGAGATAAGCCCCGATACCTGCCGGCTCTGGGATAAGGAAAGCCTGGAGAAGTTGGACAAGGATCGTTTTCGGCGAGACCTGGGTCAGGAGGCGGAAGCCTACCAGGAAGTGGTCCGCCGTATAGAGACTGCTTTGGGATAGTCATCAAATTTGCGCACCGCGCTCAGGGGGTATTGGAATGTTCAAGGCCAATGTATATGTAACCTTAAAAGAAGGAGTACTGGACCCGCAGGGTGAAGCGGTGCGTAAATCGCTGCATGTGCTGGACTACCAGGGGGTGGAAGCGGTCCGTATCGGTAAATTCATCGAGGTCTGGCTGGACGCAGCGGATGAGAATGCCGCCCGCACGCAGGTGGCGGAGATGAGCGACAAGCTCCTGGCTAACCCGATAATAGAAGATTTCCGGGTGGAGATGACGGAGGTAGAATAGCCATGAAATTTGGAGTTATCGTGTTCCCGGGATCCAACTGTGACGCCGATTGTTACCATGTGGTGCGGGACGTTCTGGGCCAGGAGGTTGATTATATCTGGCACAAGGAAAGCAGCGTAAGCGGCTGTGACGCCCTGATCCTGCCCGGGGGCTTCTCGTATGGCGATTACCTGCGTACCGGTGCTATCGCCCGCTTTTCCCCCATAATGCCGGCGGTAATCGACTTCGCCAACCAGGGGGGCCTGGTCATCGGCATCTGCAACGGCTTTCAGATACTGCTGGAGGCAGGTCTGCTGCCAGGGGCCATGCTGCGCAACCGCAGTCTGAAATTCATATGCAATTCGACCAATCTTAAGGTGCAACGCACCGATACCGCTTTTACCAATCAACTCCTACCTGATGAGATCATCAAAGTGCCCATAGCCCACGGCGAGGGCAATTATTTTTGCGATCAGCCCACCTTGGCCGCCTTGAAAAGAGAGCGCCGCATCCTCTTCAGCTATTGCGATGCGAACGGGGTGGAAAGCGAGGAAGCCAATCCCAATGGTTCGGTGGCCAATATTGCCGGCATCATAAATGAGGGCGGCAATGTGCTGGGGATGATGCCCCATCCGGAGCGGTGCTCGGAGGAGATCCTGAGCGGCACGGATGGATTGGGTATTTTTACTTCCATGCTGGAATCATTTCAGGAGGGGAAACGCTGATGAGTGAACTGACTTACCGGGAGATGGGCCTGACCGATGAGGAATACCAGCAGATCCTAGGGGTAATGGGCCGGGAGCCCAATTACCTGGAAATCGGCATGTTTTCGGTTATGTGGTCGGAGCACTGCGGTTATAAGAATTCCCGTCCTCTGTTGAAAACTTTCCCCACCCAAGGACCCCAGGTAATCCAGGGGCCGGGCGAGAACGCCGGGGTGGTCGATATAGGCGACGGCCAGGCGCTGGTCTTCAAGATCGAAAGCCATAACCACCCGTCGGCCATAGAACCTTACCAGGGGGCGGCTACCGGGGTGGGCGGCATCGTCCGCGACATATTTACCATGGGAGCCCGTCCCATCGCCAGCCTAAACTCATTACGCTTCGGTCCCCTCGATGATGCCCGGGTGCGGGAACTGTTGTCCGGGGTAGTGGCTGGGATCGGAGATTATGGCAATTGCCTGGGTATTCCCACCGTGGGCGGCGAGGTATACTTTAATCCCTCTTACCAGGGCAATCCCCTGGTCAATGCCATGTGCGTCGGTTTGGTGAAAACCGATGAATTAGCTCTGGCGGTAGCCAATGAAGTCGGGGCCACCATAATGATAGTAGGGGCCAAGACTGGCCGGGACGGGATCCACGGGGCTACCTTCGCCTCGGAGGAACTCTCCGAGAAGTCCGCCTCGAAACGGCCCTCCGTCCAAGTTGGCGATCCTTTCATGGAGAAATTGCTGATAGAAGCCTGCCTGGAATTGATCCAGCAGGATCTGGTGGCCGGGATGCAGGATCTGGGGGCAGCTGGTTTGACCAGTTCCATCGCCGAGACGGCCAGTAAAAAAGGCCTGGGGGTGGAGGTCGACGTACTGAAAGTGCCGCGGCGGGAGACGGGCATGAGCCCTTACGAGGTCATGTTATCCGAATCCCAGGAGCGGATGCTGATCATCCCCCGATCCGGCGCGGAAGCCAGGATAGAAGAGATTTTCGAAAAATGGGGACTGGACGCAGTCGTCATCGGCACCGTGACCGGGGATGGCATATTCCGGGTCAAGGAAGGTGAAACGGTGGTTGGCGAGGTTCCCGTACAGGCTTTGACGGAAGGATGCCCGGTCTATGTGCGGACCGGCGAGGAGCCCGAGTATTATCAACGCTGCCGGGATTATGATCTGACCGGTCTGCCGGTGATACCACCGCAGGAGGCCTTGCAGCAGCTGCTGGCTTCACCCAACATTGCCAGCAAGAAGTGGATATTCTCCCAGTATGACTATCAGGTAATGACCAATACCGCGATTCTACCCGGAGACGGGGATGCTGCTGTATTGAGGATCAAGGGTACCCGTAAAGGAGTGGCCCTGGTCACCGACTGCAACAGCCGCCTGGTTTACCTGGACCCTTACCAAGGAGCCATGCAGGCGGTCTGCGAAGCGGCCCGCAACCTGGCTTGTGTAGGTGCCCGGCCTCTGGCTCTGACCAACTGTCTCAACTTCGGTAATCCGGAAAAACCGAATATTTATTGGCAGATGCAAAATGCTATCGCCGGTATGAGCGTGGCCGCCCAGGCCCTGGATACCCCGGTGGTGAGCGGCAATGTCAGCCTTTACAACGAGACTGCTGCGGGAGCTATTTACCCGACTCCGGTGGTAGGTATGGCGGGGGTCCTGGCGGATGTCGACAAGCGCTGCGATATGGCCTTCAAGGAACCGGGCGATTTGATCATCCTGTTGGGCGGCTTCCGGGATGAACTGGGAGGTTCGGAATACCTGAGCGTATGCCATGGTCTGGAAACCGGCGCGGTTCCAACCGTCAACCTGACGGCGGAAAAATCCCTGCAAGAACTGATTCTCCAGCTGATTCATGATGACATCCTGCAGTCCTGCCATGACATCTCCGAAGGGGGATTGGCGGTGGCCCTGGCGGAGTCGGCCATAAAAGGCAAAATCGGCTGCACGGTCAAGATAAACAGCGAACATTCCCGGGTGGATGGCATCCTTTTCTCGGAAGCCCCGTCCCGGGTGATTGCCAGTGTCAAACGCTCCCGCCTGGACCAGCTGGTGCAGGCAGTGGTGGAGCACGAGGTGGAGATGCGGATCATTGGCCACGTGGGTGGTGACAGATTGGTCATCGAGGATGACGGCAGCGAGATCATCCGGATGACAGTGGGCGATGCTGCCCGGAGGTGGGGGGAGGCTATCGAGTGGTTTATGAAATAGCCAGGGACAAGCTGAAAGAAGAGTGCGGTATATTCGGGATTTATATGAATAAACCGGCGGTTGCTACCGAGGCCGCCCGGACCACCTTTTATGGCCTCTATGCTCTGCAGCACCGGGGCCAGGAGAGCTGTGGGATTGCAGTGTCGGATGGACGCCACATCGACCTGCACCGGGGCATGGGCCTGGTAACGGATGTAATAAAGTCCCACCATATTGAGAATCTGAAGGGCAATATCGCCATCGGTCATGTCCGTTACTCGACCACCGGGGGCAGCGCCTTGATGAACGCCCAGCCACTGGTGTTCCATTACCTCAAGGGAATGGTGGCCCTGGCCCATAACGGCAATCTTACCAATGCCGCCGAGCTGAAGACACGATTGGAGACCTACGGCTCGGTATTTCAAACCACTACTGACACCGAGGTGATCGCCAACCTGATGGCCCGCTACTCCCAGGACACCATGGAGGATGCCCTGGCCAAATCGATGATCGATGCCAAGGGGGCTTTTGCCCTGATAATAATGACCGAGAATCAGATGGTGGGTCTGCGCGACCCAATGGGCATCCGCCCTCTCTGCATCGGTCTGCTGGATGGTGATTACCTGCTGGCCTCGGAATCAGCCGCCCTGGACACGGTGGGGGCAAAATTCGTCCGGGACGTGGAGCCGGGCGAGATGGTGGTCATCGACGGCCAAGGCTTGCGGTCCCAGCAGCTGGCCAAATTAGCCCGCCGGGCCCATTGTATCTTTGAGTATATCTATTTCGCCCGGCCTGACAGCAACATCGACGGGCGCAATGTCAACCGCATGCGGCGGGAATTGGGCCGCCAGCTGGCCCGGGAGCACAAGCCGGAGGCAGATATCGTGATACCGGTGCCGGAGTCCGGAACCGCCGCGGCTCTGGGCTATGCCCAGGAATCGGGACTGCCTTTCGAGCAAGGCCTGATTCGCAACCGATACATGGGGCGAACCTTTATCCAACCCACCCAGCAGATGCGCGAGCTGGGAGTTCGTTTGAAGCTGAATGTCATACCTGAGGTGGTAGCCGGCCAACGGGTGATCATGATCGATGATTCCATCGTGCGGGGCACCACCAGCAAACAGATCGTGCAAATGGTGCGCAAAGCCGGCGCCCGGGAGATTCATTTCATGGTTGCTTCCCCGCCTACCCAGTATCCATGCTATTATGGTATAGACACTTCCCGCCGGGAAGAACTTATTGCCAGTTCCATGAATATCAGCGAGATCAGCGATTTCATCGGGGCTGACAGTCTGCATTACATTAGCAAGGAGGGTATGTTCGCGGCTCTGAAGACGGAGGGCGAGGAATTCTGCGCCGCCTGCTTCTGCGGCGACTACCCGGCTGGCCGATAAACCAAGTCTTAACCAGGAAGGGGAACGAATTCTCATGGATGGAGACAAAGGATCTACTTACAAACGGGCCGGGGTCGACATCGACGCCGCCAACCGCTCGGTAGAAATGATCAAGAAATGGGTGGACCGCACCAAAAGGCCTGAGGTACTGGAAGGCATCGGCGCCTTTGGAGGTTTTTTTGCTCTCGATAACCGCAAATACCGGGAACCGGTTCTCGTTTCAGGAACCGACGGGGTAGGCACCAAATTGCGGGTAGCCCAGATGTATGGGGTATATGACACGGTCGGCATCGACCTGGTGGCCATGTGCGTCAATGATATTTTGGCCCACGGGGCGGAGCCGCTCTTCTTCCTGGATTACCTGGCGGTAGGCAAATTGGAACCGGTAATGATCGAAGAACTGGTCAAAGGGGTCAGCGAGGGCTGCCTGCAGGCCGGCTGTGCCCTCATTGGCGGGGAAACCGCCGAAATGCCCGGTTTCTATGGGGTAGATGAATTCGACATGGCTGGTTTCGCGGTGGGCGTGGTGGAACGCTCGCGCCTGATCAACGGCTCCACCATCAAGCATGGCGACGCCTTGGTAGGCCTGAAATCTTCCGGACTCCATTCCAATGGCTATTCCCTGGCCCGCAAGGTACTTTTGGAAGATGCGGGATTGAAATTAGGGCAGCATGTGGAGGAACTGGGCCAGTCGTTGGGAGAGGCCCTGCTTACACCTACCCGCATCTACGTCCATTCAATACTGACCCTGCTGGAGGAGATCGAAGTGCGGGGCATGGCCCATATTACCGGCGGAGGGCTGGTCGAGAACCTACAGAGAATCATGCCGGCCGGCTTGCGTCCGGATATAGTCACTGACGCCCTGGAACCGCATCCCATATTCGATATGATCGCCCGCCTGGGCCAAGTTGAACCCCAGGAAATGTTGCGCACCTTCAATATGGGGATTGGATACGTCCTGGTGGTAGCTCCGGAGAAGGTCAAGGAAATACTGATGCGGTTACGTTTGGTGGGTCAGGAGCCTTTAGTCATCGGGCAGGTCGGGTTCGACGACCGGTGGCTGCGCTGATGCGGCAGGTAACACCGCCCAAAAGGCTGCGGCTGGCGGTTCTGGCTTCCGGACGGGGCAGCAACTTCCTGGCCATTCAGGAGGCTAGCCAAAATGGTCAATTGCAGGCTGATATTTGCCTGCTGATATCCGATCAAGCCTCGGCTCCGGCTTTGGAGCGAGCCCGGAATCTGGGGATAAAGGCCTTGTTTATCGATCCCAAGGCGTTCCCCGACCGGGATGCTTACGAGTCCGAACTGGTTCGCCACCTGCAGGGGGAAGGAATAGATTTTGTGGTCCTGGCTGGCTACATGCGGCTGGTAGGCCGGGTCATCCTGAAGGCCTACCAGGATCGGGTGCTCAATATCCACCCCGCCCTGCTGCCGTCTTTTCCGGGGTTGCATGCCCAGCGGCAGGCAGTCGAGTACGGGGTCAAATACAGCGGCTGCACCGTGCATTTCGTCGACCAGGGCATGGATACCGGACCCATAATTAGACAAGCAGTAGTGCCGGTTGAGGAAAACGATACTGAAGACAGCCTGGCAGAGCGCATCTTGGTGCAGGAACACCAACTGTACTGGCAGGTGCTGCAATTATTGGCTGAAGGCCGGGTTTACATAGAAGGACGCAAGGTATACATAGTATAGGAGGTCGAAATATAATGAAAAGAGCTCTAATCAGCGTATCAAACAAGGACGGGGTGGTGGAATTCGCCCGGGGTCTGGAACAGTTGGGATACGATATCATATCCACCGGAGGAACCTTCAAAGCCCTGCAGGACGCAGGCATCAAGGTGCGCCAGGTGGCGGACGTGACCGGATTCCCGGAGATCCTGGACGGTCGGGTCAAGACCCTGCATCCCAAGATCCATGGCGGCATCCTGGCCCGCCGTATCCCTGAACACTTGCAGCAAATAGCTGACAACGCGATTGAGCCTATCGACATCGTGGCGGTCAACCTTTATCCCTTCCGGGAGACGATAGCCAAACCCGATGTGGATCTGGCCGAGGCCATTGAAAATATTGACATCGGCGGGCCCACCATGGTCCGATCGGCGGCCAAGAACTACCAGGACGTAGTGATAATCGTCAAGCCGGAATTCTATGCACCGGTGCTGCAGGAACTTCAGACCTCCGGTGGGGTCAGTGAGGCTACCAGGTTCCAGCTGGCCCGGGAGGCTTTTTCCCACACCGCCGCCTATGATGCCATGATATCTTCATACCTGGCCCGCCTGCAGGGTGTGCCCTTCCCGGACAACATGGTCGTAGCCGGGGAGAAGGTTTATGAACTTCGTTACGGGGAAAACCCCCATCAGAAGGCGGCTTTTTACCGCAGCCTGGACCCGGGACTGGGATTGGCCGATGCCCGCCAGCTGAACGGGAAAGAGCTGTCCTACAATAACATCGTCGATATCCAGGCCGGCTGGTCACTGGTCAAGGAATTTGACCAGACCGCCTGTGTGATAATAAAACACACTAATCCTTGTGGAACGGCGGTAGCGTCCACCTTGGCTGAAGCCTTTGAAAAAGCCTTTGCCGCCGATACGGTTTCCGCCTATGGCGGTATAATCGCCTTCAACCGCACCGTAGACCTGACCACCGCCCAAAAAGCGGCTGAACCCTTCATGGAATGCATTATCGCTCCCGGCTACGAGCCCGAAGCCCTGGCGGTGCTCCAGGCCAAGAAAAACCTGCGGGTCCTGGAACTGCCGATCGTGACGGCTGCCGAGATGCAGGTCAAGTCGGTGGAAGGCGGATTCGTGGTGCAGGAGAGTGACCGGGGCCAATTGGATTTGAATAATATCAAGGTAGTCACCAAAAAGGCGCCTACCCCGGAGGAACTGCAGGATTTGGTATTTGCCATGAAGGTGGCCAAACACGTCAAATCCAATGCCATCGTAATCGCCAAGGCCGGTGTAACCATCGGGGTTGGGGCGGGACAGATGAACCGGGTGGGTTCCGCCGCCATCGCCCTGCAAGACCGGGAAGCCTGCCGCGGTGCGGTGATGGCTTCCGATGCCTTCTTCCCCTTCAAGGACACCGTAGAATTGGCAGCCGAGGCCGGAATCACGGCCATCGTCCAGCCTGGTGGTTCAATCCGCGACCCGTTAAGCATCGAAGAATGCGACCGGCATGGGATCAGCATGATTTTCACCGGCATGCGTCATTTCAAGCATTAAGAGCAGGAGGCGAGCGAGCTTGGGTATGAGAGTTTTGGTAGTCGGGTCCGGGGGCCGCGAGCACGCCCTTGTATGGAAACTGGCCCAGAGTCCCAGGGTAGAACAACTGTATGCCGCCCCGGGCAATCCCGGTATGGCCGCCCAGGCAGAATGTATAGACATCAAAGCTGATGATGTCGAAGGTCTGCTTGATTTCGCCCGGAAGACCGGGATCGACCTGACCGTAGTGGGGCCGGAAGCACCACTGGTCAAGGGTATTGTCGACGCTTTCCGGTCGGCTGGATTGCAGATATTCGGACCCACCGCGGCGGCCGCCCGATTGGAAGGCAGCAAGGTGTTTGCCAAAAATCTATTTAAGAAGTACAGTATACCCACCGCCCGTTTTGAGGTATTCGATGATGCCGCCGCGGCCCGGGCCTATGCAGCTACTTATACCGACCAGGGATTGCCTGTAGTGATCAAGGCGGATGGACTGGCCGCCGGCAAGGGCGTAGTGGTGGCAGCCGATCAGGCGGAGGCCGAAGGGGCCATCACCAGTATCATGCAGGATAAGAGCTTCGGGGCTTCGGGGGACCAGGTGGTGGTGGAAGAATGCCTGGTGGGACAGGAATTGAGTTTTTTTGCCATCAGCGACGGCCAGAGTTTTGTTCCCCTGCTGTCTGCCCAGGACCACAAACGGATCTTCGATGGCGATCAGGGGCCCAATACCGGGGGCATGGGAGCCTATACCAACCCGCCCCTGTATACGGCTGAGCTGCACCAGCGCATCGTGACCGAGGTTATTCAGCCTACTATTGACGCCATGCGCCAGGAAGGCTGCCCCTACACCGGGGTCCTATACGCAGGGCTGATGATAACGGCGGAAGGTCCGAAGGTTCTGGAATACAATGCCCGGTTCGGGGACCCGGAAACCCAGGTCCTGATGCCAATGATTAAGAGCGACCTGATAACCCTGCTGGAAGGATCGGCCCGGGGAGACCTGGCCGGGGTTCCAGTGGAAATAGAATCCGGCGCCTGTGTGGGTGTAGTGCTGGCCTCGGGCGGTTACCCCGCCTCTTACCAGAAGGGCAAGGTTATAGAGGGACTGCCCGACCTGGCTCCTGAAACCATGGTTTTCCATGCTGGCACGGCGCTGCGGGATGGGCTCCTGGTAACCGACGGCGGACGAGTGCTGGCGGTGGTGTGCCGGGGCAGCAGCATCCGCGAGGCTATCGACACCGTTTACCGGGAAGTAGCCAAGATTAGTTTCGAAGCCATGTATTACCGCCGTGATATTGGGCGGCGGGCATTGTCATAGCAACCTGGTTGACTGATAATTTAAGGGGACGATCAGGGACGGTTCCAGATCACTGAAAATGTGAAGAATTGCTCTAGGGTATGCATAGTATAACGGCGGACGTTAAGCGACAGCGTGGAAGCCAGTATAATTATGCATACCTCATATCGGCAAAATGGACTTAACCAGTGGTCTCGGACGCTTCTCCTGACCGCCATGATTTAAGGGAGGCTGCGTGGTGAGTAAGGAAAGAAACCCCTATATCAGGGTACCCCTGGCGATAGCGTTTATAGCTATGCTGTTTTTCATGCCCACCCGGGAGTTCCTCAAGGCCACCTTCTTGTTGGGCGTTCCTTTTGTATTTATACTGGGCTTTATGATCAGAACACCCCGCTACAGCTGGAGTTGGAATCTGGCCGCCCTGTTGTTGCTGGCGGTTGTGGCCGCATACGGCTACACCCTGATTCACCTGCCGGAACGGATTCAGGTCCACCGGATCGTCAGCAACGGAGCTGTACTGGTGGCTGAAGGCCGTTTTGATGAAGCCATTGCCGAGTATGAGAAATTAAACGACCTCGGCGAACCGGAGCGGATGCAAAAGGAGATCGCTGAGGCCCAGAAGGAGAAGGAGGCCCGCCAGCAGCTGGTCAAGGCCCAGGAACTCTTAAACAGTGGTAACCAGGAGGAAGCCCGCAGGATCCTGGAGGCAATCCCGGCTGAAACCAGGGCAGGCGTTGAAGCTACAAAAATCAGGCAAGAACTGAAATAATATTGGGGCGATTAAAAACATGGAAGTGACTTTGCAGACCATCAAAGACAACCCACTGGTCAACGATTATTTGAAGATCGGCAACACCTATATCGGCAATATAGGGGCTTTGGAACATAATGTCCAACATGCCGAATACACATCCGACTTGTGCCGTCACATCCTGACCCAACTGGGGTGTTCGGAACGGGAGGCGGAACTGGGGGCCATCGCCGGTTACCTGCATGATATAGGCAACCTGATCAACCGTTATGGACATGGAATGTCGGGAGCATTGATGGCTTTCGATATACTGATGGATTTGGGCATGAAACCGGAAGAGATAGCCACTATTATCGGTGCTATCGGCAACCACGAAGAGCATGCCCAGGGCCAGCCGGTCAACAACGTGGCCGCCGCCCTGATCCTGGCTGACAAATCGGATGTGCATCGCACCCGGGTGCGCAAGAGCGATTTCTCTGCCTTCACCTCCCGGGACCGGGTAAATTATGCGGTGACTCAATCCGGACTGGAAGTGGAACCGGAAGCCAGGACCATAATAATGAGGCTGGAGATCGATACCAAGGTCACCTCGGTGATGGAGTATTTCGAGATATTTCTGACCAAAATGCTGATGTGCCGGCATGCGGCTGAACATTTACAATGTGAATTCAAATTGCTTATAAACGACACCCGGTTGTTGTAATCGACCGGCGAGTGTCTTGCATGAATCAGGGATCATAAGGAGTTGGCTATGAGGAACAGAGAAATACCCAAGGGCCTGCGCGATTTGCTGCCGGAAGAAATGAAGACCCGGCGCCGGCTGGAAAAAAAGGCGGCCGAGCTGTTTACCTCCTGCGGCTATGATGAGGTACTCACCCCTACTTTCGAATTCCTGGAGGTAGTGGAAGCAGGCGGCAATATCCGCGAAAAACTATTCTTGTTTATGGACCGGGAGGGTGGCATCCTGTCGCTGCGGCCTGAGATGACCGTATCCATAGCCCGCCTGGCCGCCACCCACCTGCAGGAGGAGATGCTGCCCAGGCGCCTTTTCTATTCGGCCAATGTATTCCGCCATGTCCAGCCCCACCTGGCTCAATACCGGGAGTTTTGGCAGACGGGAATAGAACTCCTTGGAGCCGCCGGACCCCGGGCCGATGCGGAAGTTATTGGCCTGGCCGTACAGGTGATGCGGGAGTTCGGCCTGGACAATTTCAAGGTCAGCCTCAACCATATCGGGATATTCAATTCCCTGCTGGACATGTGCGAGATCAAGCCTCAAGACCAGGAGTTGGTGCGCCGCCTGGCCACCAAGAAGGACCTGGTGGGACTGACCGAGGCCCTTGACCGGTTGCCGGCCGACGACCTGCTTAAAGAGACCATTGCGCTCCTGCCAACCCTGCACGGGGGGCTGGAGGTTTTGAATAAACTGCCCTGCATAGAGAACAACCCCTCCGGCACCCAAGCGGTGGAGGAACTGACTGCCAGCTATGGCGCCCTCAGGGACATGGGGGTGGAAGAGCAGGTCTTGGTTGACATGGGCATCCTGCGGGGATTGGACTATTATACCGGGGTGGTGTTCGAAGGATTTAGCCCGGATCTGGGTTATGGACTATTGGGGGGAGGGCGTTACGACCGACTCCTGTCCCAGTTCGGCTTTCCCTGCCCGGCCACCGGATTCGCTCTGGGTTTGGACCGTTTGACCCTGGTACTCCAGAACAAGGAAGAGGAACCATCCCGCTGCCTGGTGGGTGGGGCTGATTGGGCGGCCATGGTGGCGACAGCGGATAGATTAAGAAGTGAAGGCCGGATCGTGGCTTTGGACGTCGAAGGCCTGGACCGGGAGCAACTGGAGGCCAAACTGACCGGAAGGCCCGGTTGGAGCCTGCTCTACATAGACGATCAAGGGCAAGGGGGGAAATGATTATGGAGGATAACCGCCTGACCATAGCCTTATCCAAAGGAACCCTGCTAAAGCCCACTGCCGGGATGTTGGAAGCGGCCGGCCTGCCCTCGGACGGCATCCTGTCCGATAGCCGGGCTATGATATTTGACTATCCCGGGGAACCGCCCATCCGTTATATAATCTGCCGCCCCACCGATGTACCCGCCTATGTGGAACATGGGGCTGCCGATCTGGGTATTGTGGGCAAGGACGTAATTGTCGAGCAGGGCAAGGACGTCTTCGAGATGGCTGATCTGAAATACGGTTACTGCCGCTTTGTGGTGGCTATTCCGGCCGGGATGACCGGGATCACCCTCAAGGACTTGAATTACAAACGGGTGGCCACCAAATTCCCGCACGTAGCGGAAAACTTCTTCCGCAACCGGGGCTTGCAGGCCGAGATTATCGAACTGCACGGGAACATCGAATTGGCACCGTTGATGGGCCTGTCCGACGTCATCGTCGACCTGGTCTCCACCGGTCGTACCTTGAAGGAAAACAACCTGGTGGAACTGGTCACCATAATGGATTCGACCACCCGCCTGATCGGCAATCTTGTTAGTTTCCGGACCAAATACGATGTTATCCAGCCCTTGCTGGAAAGGATAAAAGCATTGGTGAAGGAGCAATAGCTATGCGGATAAAGAGACTGGACACAACCCAGGGAGGACTGAAGGAGTTCCTGGCGGCTGGGACCATCGATATGGAGATCTACGAAGCCCGAGTCAAGGAGATCGCCGCAGAGGTTCGGACGAAAGGAAACCAGGGCATCTTTGCCTGCACGGCCCGTTTTGACGGGGCGGTCATCGACGAGTCCAATTTCATGGTAAGTGAAGCTGAGATAGAGGAAGCCTGGAGCCAGGTTGATGATGATTATGTGATGGCCCTGCGCAAGGCCATCGATAATATAACCCTGTTTCACCAGAAACAATTGCGGAATTCGTGGATGGAGCCGGATGAGAAAGGCAACATCCTGGGCCAGCTGTACCGCCCCCTGGAAAGAGTGGGCATCTATGTTCCAGGCGGGACTGCCGCTTATCCCTCTTCAGTGCTTATGAACGCTATACCGGCAATGGTAGCCGGGGTAGGGGAGATCGCCATGGTCAGTCCCCCGGATAAACAAGGCCGTATGAATCCATACACCTTGGTGGCCGCTTCCGAGTTGGGCTTGCAGGAGATATACAAGATGGGTGGAGCCCAGGCGATTTTCGGATTGGCCTGGGGGACCGAGACCATTAGGAAGGTCGACCTTATCAGCGGGCCGGGCAATATTTACGTGACGGTGGCCAAGAAGATGGTTTATGGCGACTGCAATATCGACATGCTGGCCGGTCCCAGTGAGATCCTGATCGTCGCTGACGGGGAGGCTGATCCGGCCTATGTAGCCGCGGACATGATGTCGCAGGCCGAGCATGACGTGCTGGCCCGCAGTATATTGGTCACCGATGACCTTGAGCTGATCGATGCGGTCGAAAAGGAGATCGAACGTCAGATAATAAATCTTTCCCGTTCCGAAATCATTGAGAAATCGTTAACCGAACATGGCGCCATGATCAAGGTGGACAACCTTAAGGAGGCTTGCGCGGTAGCCAATATGGTTGCCCCTGAGCATCTGGAATTGATGGTCAGCAAACCATTTGAGATTCTCAGCCTGATCAAGAATGCCGGGGCTATCTTCCTGGGCCGCAATACCCCTGAACCGGTAGGGGACTATATCGCCGGGCCCAATCATATACTGCCCACCGGCGGAACCGCCCGTTTTTATTCCCCGGTTACGGTCGACACCTTCAGGAAGGCTTCCAGCATCATATATTATTCCAAGACGGGGATGGAAGAGGATGCCGATGACATAATCAAACTGGCCCAGGTTGAAGGACTGACTGCCCATGCCAATTGCCTGCAAGTCAGAAAGGAGAGTTGATATGGCGGAAGAAACAAGAATTGGTGAAATCGAACGAAAGACGCGCGAGACCGAGGTCTTTGTGGAATTGAACCTGGATGGAAGTGGACAGCACCAGATTGACACGGAAATAACCTTTCTCAGCCATATGCTGACCCTGTTTGCAGTGCATAGTCTCTGCGACCTGAAATTGGCGGCCCGCGGCGATATGGAGGTGGATGACCATCATACCGTCGAGGATATCGGAATCTGCCTGGGTGAAGCGATCAAAATGGCCTTGGGGGAAAAGAAAGGCATCAATCGTTACGGTGCGGCCATAATCCCTATGGATGAGGCCTTAGCCCGGGTGGTCATCGATCTTTCCAACCGGCCCTATTTGGTCTACGACGTTCAGGTACCGGCCGAGCGGCTGGGGGTTTTGAGTACAGAGAACATCAAGGAATTCTTCCAGGCGGTGGCCAGCCATGCCGGCCTCACCATGCATGTTGATCTCTTGAAGGGAGAGAATTCGCACCATATCATAGAAGCAGTGTTCAAAGCATTTGCCCGTGCCTTCAAAGAGGCGGTAGCCATCGACCCTGATATGGAGGGTGTCGTATGGTCCTCTAAAGGCCGGCTTTAGGAGGCATAACCCAGTTTGATCGCGATTATCGACTATGGGATGGGCAATCTGGCCAGTGTCCAGAACGCGTTCTCAAAGGTGGGCTTCCCCACCATAATCACGTCCCGCCCGGAGGAGTTGCTCCAGGCGGATAAAGTAGTGCTGCCCGGGGTGGGAGCATTTGGCGACGCTATCTATAACCTCCGCTGCCGGGGTATCGACCAAACCATATATGAACTGGTACAGCGGCAGACTCCGCTGCTGGGGATCTGCCTGGGGCTGCAGCTCCTGTTTACCGAGAGCGAGGAGAATGGCTTACACCGGGGCTTGGACATCATCCCTGGCCGAGTGCGGCGATTCCGGCTGCCAGCCGATTACAAGGTTCCCCAGATAGGCTGGAACAGCGTTCAGGTGCAGCCTTCCAGCCGCATGCTGGCGGGTATTCCGTCGGGCAGCTTTTTTTATTTCGTACATTCCTATTATGTAGTGCCCGAGGATAAAACGGTGGTGGCGGCCCGCACTGATTACGGGGTGAATTTCGTATCCGCCATCGAGCAAGGGTCCATTATGGCGGCTCAATTCCATCCGGAAAAATCCAGCCGGCTGGGTCTGCAAATACTGAAGAATTTTGGGGAGATGAAGCAATGATCATATTTCCGGCCATAGATCTTAAAGAAGGACAATGCGTACGCCTGGTGCAAGGGCGCAGGGAGGACAAGACCGTCTATTCCAACTCCCCCGGTGAGATGGCTCGCTCATTTGAACAACAGGGAGCTCAATATCTTCACGTTGTGGATCTGGATGGGGCCTTCGAGGGAGAGCCCCGTAACCTCCAAGCCATAGCCGAGATCGCCGCGGCAATCAAGATCCCCTTCCAGGTGGGCGGCGGACTCCGGACTCGGGCGGATGTAGCGCGACTGTTGGAGTTGGGAGCCAGCCGGGTCATTATCGGCACCCGGGCAGTACACAACCCGCTTTTCATGCAGGAATTGCTGGAGGAATACGGATCCGAAAGAATTCTGCTGGGCATTGATGCCCATGACGGAATGGTGGCCATGGAAGGATGGCTGGAGAAATCGACCCTGGACGCCTTCAAGTTTGGCCAGACCATGGGCCACCTGGGGGTAAAGACCGCTGTTTACACCGACATTGCTCGCGACGGCCTGCTGCAAGGGCCCAACCTGCCTGCCATCGAACAGATGGTGCGCAGCAGCGGACTCAACATAATCGCCTCCGGGGGAGTGTCGACCGTAGAAAACATCACCGCCTTAAAAGAGCTGGAGCCGCAGGGATTGGTGGGAGCCATAGTCGGCAAGGCCCTCTACGAGGGTAAAATCAGCCTGGCTGACGCTCTGGCGGCAGCTCGCTAAGCCGAGGAGTCAATATAATGCTGGCTAAAAGGATCATTCCCTGCCTGGACGTCCATGCCGGGCGGGTGGTCAAAGGAATCAATTTTCTGGATTTGCAGGATGCCGGGGACCCGGTGGAACAGGCCGCCTTTTACGACCAGGAGGGAGCGGATGAGCTGGTCTTCCTGGATATTACCGCTTCTTCGGAAGGACGCCAGACCATGCTGGAGGTGGTCCGTAAGACCGCCCGGGAGGTTTTTATACCCTTTTCGGTGGGGGGCGGGATACGCACCATCGAGGACATCCGGGATACCCTCAATGCCGGTGCTGACAAGGTTTCGGTCAATACCGCCGCGGTTCAGAAGCCGGAGCTGATAACCGAAGGTGCTATGAAGTTTGGCAGCCAGTGTATAATTATCGCCATCGATGCCCGCCGCCGCCCTGGAGGGGGCTGGGAGGTATACATCCACGGGGGCCGCACTCCCACCGGCATCGACGCGGTGGAGTGGGCCCAACGGGCGCAGAGCCTGGGGGCGGGTGAAATACTCCTGACCAGCATGGATAAGGATGGCACCAGGGAGGGCTACGACATTCCCCTCAACGCAGCGGTGGCGCAAGCCACTTCCATACCGGTGATTGCCTCGGGCGGGGCGGGAACGCTGGAGCATTTGTATACGGCTTGTGCCGATGGCAAAGCCGATGCGGTGCTGTGCGCTTCCATCTTTCACTACCGCGAATATACAATCCGCCAGGCCAAAGAGTACCTGGCAGGAAAAGGAGTAACGATTAGACTATGATCGAGCAAGTAAAATTCGACGAACGGGGTCTGGTGCCGGCTATCATCCAGGACAGCCAAAGCGGCCGGGTTTTGATGATGGCTTACATGAATGCCGAATCGCTGGGCAAGACCATCGAGACCGGCCGTACTTGGTTTTATTCCCGCAGCCGGGAGCAATTGTGGATGAAAGGCGAGACCTCCGGGCACGTTCAGCAGGTCCGGGACATTTTCTATGACTGTGATGGGGACTGTCTCCTGATTCAAGTAGAGCAAACCGGGGCTGCTTGCCATACCGGCCATTATTCCTGCTTTTACCGTAACGCGGCCGGCGAAGAGATTGAGCCGGCGACATTTGATCCTGACCAGGTATACAACCCCCAGGCCAGTGCCGCCATACTGTACGAGCTGTACGATGTCATCAGCGATCGCCGCCGCAAGATGCCGGCCGGTTCCTATACCACCTACCTGTTTGAAAAGGGACTTGACAAGATATTGAAAAAGGTGGGCGAGGAAAACGCCGAGGTGATTATTGCCGCCAAAAACCGCAGCCGGGAGGAACTGGTTTATGAGGCTTCGGACCTCTTATACCACCTTTTGGTACTGCTGGTGGAACAGGATGTATCCTTGGAAAACATTTTCTCCGAACTTAAATCACGCCGCTAAAGGGCCGGTTTGGGAAAAACCTGCCGCCTAAGTCCGGCCGTCAAGCCCGCATCCGCCCGTCTGGAGGCGGGTTTTCTTTTGCTTGGGTTTGGCAATGCAGATTTTCCAGTGTTCTCCCATTATCCCCTTGATCTGCCAAACACAGCCGAGTCTTAAATCCGGGCCCCCCTTTGTGGTATCATTAAAACTGACAGCAGAAGCTAATCCGTTCTTCATACAAGAAAGCAGGTATCGAATGCAGGATATAACAACTGGATTAAACGACCGTCAGAGGGAAGCGGTCTTTCATTTTGACGGGCCTTGTATGGTCCTGGCCGGAGCCGGCAGCGGTAAAACCCGGGTTTTGACCAGCCGCATCGGCTGTCTGATCGACAGCGGGGTGTGGCCTGATTCCATCCTGGCCATAACCTTCACCAACAAGGCGGCCAAGGAAATGAGGGATCGGGTGGCACGGCTCATCCCCGATTACAGTGGGCACTGGATCCAGACCTTCCATGCCGCCTGTTACAAGATCCTGCGCATGGATATTCACAATCTTGGCTATGACCGCGGTTTTGCCATTCTGGGAGAGAGCGAAAGCAAGTCCCTGATCAAAGAGATTCTCAAGGAAGAAAACGATTACGAGACCAAACCCGATGATGTGATGTATATAATCAAACAAGCCAAGAACAGCATGGCTAAGCCCGAAAAGTATTATCAGGAACTGCAGCGGCCTACTTGGGTGCGGGACAAGTATCTGCATGTCCACCGCCTTTATAATGCCCGCTTGAAGGAATACAATGCCCTCGACTTTGAAGACCTGATTCTGCTGTGCATTCGCTTGTTCAAGGAGTATCCAGAGGTACTGCAGAAGTACCAGGAACGTTTCCAGTATGTGATGGTGGATGAGTACCAGGACACCAACAAAGCCCAGTACGAATTGGCCAATTTGCTGGCGGCCCGGCACCGCAACCTGTTCGTGGTCGGGGATCCCGACCAGTCCATATATAGCTGGCGGGGAGCGGATCCAGGTAATGTCAAACGTTTCCTGCACGATTATCCCGATGCCCACCTGGTCAAGCTGGAGAAGAATTATCGTTCCAGACGCCACATCATCGACGCCGCCAACGCGGTCATCTGCCACAACCAGGATCGGGAGGAAAAGCAGCTCCATACCGACAATCCCGAGGGCGGCAAAATAATATATTTTTGTGCCGGGGATAGTTTTCAGGAGGCTCAGTTTATCGCCAATGCCATTACCGATCTGGTCGACCGGGAGGGCCGGCACTACGGGGAGTGCGCCATCTTTTACCGTACTCACGCCCAGTCCCGTATCATCGAGGAGGCCCTGCTGAGCAAATATATTCCCTACCGCATCATCGGCGCCCGGAAATTCTACGAGCGTAAGGAGATCCGGGACATGGTGGCCTATTTGAAATTGATCTGCAATAAAAACGATCGGCTGAGCTTCCGCCGGGTGATCAACACCCCACGGCGGGGGATCGGTGAAAAAACAGTTGAAAAGCTCGAAGAGACTGCTCTTAAAGAGGGAATAGCGGTACTGGAGATTCTGCCGCGAGCGGCTGAAATCAACGGTATCAGCAAAAAGATGGCGGCAGTGCTGACCGACTTTTACGGCATGATGAGCTATTTTGCCAGCCTTAACGAGTCCGGGGCGTCCGTGCGGGAGATCCTGGACCAGGTTATGGAAATGAGCGGCTATATGGATGACCTCAAGAAAACCAATGGTGCCGATGCACAAGCTCGCATCGACAACCTGTTGGAATTAAGGTCGCTAACGGTGGAATTCGAAAACGAGGGAATGGAGGGCCTGGAGGATTTCCTGGCCCGCATCGCCCTGGTGCAGGATACCGATGAGATCGATCATAATGACACGGTGGTAATGATGACCTACCACGGAGCCAAGGGTCTGGAATTTCCGACTGTATTCATGACCGGAATGGAGGAAGGCGTTTTTCCTTCCTACCGGGTCGAATCCCCGGAAGAGATGGAGGAGGAGCGGCGGCTTTGTTATGTGGGCATCACCCGGGCTCAGGAACGCCTGTACCTTACCAACGCAGTATCACGCCTGCTGTACGGGTATGAGCGAAATAATCCTCCCTCCCGGTTTCTGCAGGAGATACCCCAGGACCTGCTGGAAGCTCCACCTGAAAAGAAGAGGGTGCGGGGGCCGCTGTTTGAGGGCGACACCGTCATCCACAAGAAGTTTGGAGTCGGCCTGGTGCTGAAACTGACCGAGGATGATATCGCAGTGGTCGATTTTGAAAGGGCTGGCACCCGTATGCTGCGTTTAGATATGGCCCCTTTGGAAAAGATAGTATAGTAGGGAAGCAAGAGGACCATCCGAGACCGTAGAAAATTTTAAGTAGGGTGTGCATAAGTACATTGGCGAACGTTAAGCGACAGCGTGTAAGCCAATGTACTTATGCATACCTCCGTTCCTTTGCTTCACCCCTGTTTCAAAAACCGCTTAAGGAGGTTGGCTCTTGAGCGATGTAAAGGCTCGCCTGGAAGAACTGCGGGAGGCCATCCGCAAGCATGAATACCAATACTACGTTCTTGATGAGCCCCTGATAAGCGATTCCGAGTTCGACCAACTGATGCAGGAACTGCTGCATCTGGAGGATTTGTATCCGGAGCTGGTCACCCCTGATTCCCCTTCCCAGCGAGTGGGCGGGGAAGCCCGGGCTGGTTTGTCCACCATTGTGCATCGTACTCCCTTGCTGAGCCTGGACAACGCTTTCTCGCTGGCTGATCTGCAGGCCTTCGACCGGCGCATAAGCAAGGTGGTAGTCCCCTCCTACATGGCTGAACTTAAGATCGACGGGGTCTCGATAGCCCTGGTCTACGACAACGGGATGCTGGTCAGCGCCGCCACCCGCGGTGATGGACTGCTGGGCGAGGATGTCACCCTCAACGTACGAACTATCAAGTCTATACCTCTGCAGCTGCGCTCCCCGGTGCCCCGTCTGGAAGTGCGGGGCGAGATATTCATGCCCAAGAGCGAATTCGTGCGGTTGAACCGGGAGCGGGAGGAGAGGGGAGAAAGGGTTTTTGCCAATCCCCGCAACGCCGCCGCCGGTTCCCTGCGCCAATTGGACCCCAAAATAACTGCCAGCCGCGCCCTGTCCGCCTACATATATGACATAACCCATATCGAAGGAGAGAACATACAAACCCAAGAGCAGGCCCTGGCCTTCCTGCAGGAACAGAGCATTCCGGTCAATCCGGCCTACCGTCTCTGTAACAGCATCGAGGAAGTTTTCGACTATTGCCGGCAATATGAAGAGGAGCGCCACAGTCTGCCCTACGAGATAGATGGAGCGGTGGTAAAGCTCAACCCCTTCGGTCCCCGCCGGGAGCTGGGCCAGACCGCCAAGAGCCCGCGCTGGGCCATTGCCTACAAATTTTTGGCCGAGGAAAAAGAGACCATCGTCAAAGGGTGTGAACTTAATGTGGGCCGGACCGGTATCATCGCTCCCACCGCCCTGCTGGAACCGGTATCCTTGGCGGGTACCACGGTCAGCCGGGCCAGCCTGCATAATTTCGACCTGGTTAGGGATAAGGACATCCGCATCGGTGATACGGTGCTGGTTCACAAGGCCGGGGATATCATCCCCGAAGTGATCCGGCCTGTGGTGGAGAAGCGTACCGGGCGCGAAGAGGTGATTAGTCCCCCCGTTCATTGTCCCAGCTGCGGCAGCCGGGCGATCAGACCGGAGGGAGAGGTGGCCTGGCGCTGCGAGAACCTGAACTGCCCGGCTCGTTTGATTGAGAGCCTGGTGTTCTTTGCTTCCCGCGACGCCATGGATATTGACGGACTGGGGCCGGCCCTGATAGAGCAGCTTGTGGCGCAGGGATTGGTAGCCAACATCGCCGATCTGTATGAGCTGGACAAGGACACCGTTGCCAGCCTGGAGCGCATGGGGACCAAATCAGCGGACAACCTGATGAAGGCTATCGAGAACAGCAAGAGCCGGCCCCTGCATCGGCTGATCACCGCGTTGGGGATAAGGCATATCGGCCTGAAGACAGCCCGAACCTTGACTGCGGTGATCAAAGATATGGAGCGATTTAAAAACATTACCACTGCGGAATTGGTGCAGATACCCGAAATAGGACCGAAAATGGCGGAAAGCCTGGTCAGTTTTTTTCACGAGCCCCACAACCTGGCCATGCTGGAGAGGCTGGCCGCCGCTGGCCTCAACATGCAGGAACCGGAAGCTGCTGAGACGGGGGGGCGCCTGGCCGGAAAGACGTTTGTCCTGACCGGTACTCTCGAATCGATGAGCCGCAGCCAGGCCGGCGAAAGGATCATGGCCCTGGGGGGTAAGACCAGTTCCAGCGTGAGCAAGAGCACTGACTACGTGGTGGTCGGTTCGGAGCCGGGCAGCAAATATGACAAGGCCCGGCAGCTGGGAGTGAAGATATTGAGCGAGGATGAATTCCTGGCTCTACTGGATTAGAGTCTGACGAAATCAGTCGTCGCATGCAAGTTTCGCGCTTGTCATCGCCAAATAGTTGCAATAAAATAAATACTAGTTTTCAAGCCATCCCCATTCCTGAGCCGGGGATGGCTTCGACATTGTACTCGAGCGGGGAGGGCAGGGCGTTGACCGGGACCATTATAAACGCGGTGACCATCATTCTAGCGGGCTTGATTGGATTGGCATTCCGCAAGGGAATCCCGGCCAACATCAGCCGCACCATGCAGGACGGCTTGGGGCTGCTGATCGCCGCCATTGGCATGCAATACGCATTCAAGGCGGACAGCATCGCCCTGGTAGGGGTCTGTCTGGCTTTGGGGGCAGTATGGGGGGAATGGCAGCGCTGGGAAAACCGCCTGGAAAACCTGGGAGTCCGCTTGGAACGGGCTATCGGCGGCAATCAAGCGGGCCAGGGAGAAAACCTGTTTGTGAAGGGATTTGTATCCGCCACCCTGCTGTTTTGTGTGGGCGCGATGGCCATTGTGGGTTCGCTGCAGGACGGTTTGACGCACAACTATGAAATCCTGCTGGTGAAATCCATGCTGGATGGCATATTCGCCATGCTATTTGCAGCCAGTATGGGGGTGGGGGTGCTTTTCTCAGCCCTGCCGCTCTTCCTGTACCAGGGCTCGATCAGTATGGCCGCCGGATTCCTCAAACCCCTGCTCAACGATCCCATGCTCAACAATATCACTGCCCTGGGCGGGGTATTGATAATGGGGATAGGATTAAATGCCCTGGGGATCACCAGGATCAAGGTAGCCAACCTGCTGCCGGGACTGTTTCTAGTACCCGTGGCCATGGCGGTTGTAAACGCCTGGCCCTGGTGACAGACCAGGCTAAACCCGGTGCCGGCCATGACTGTATACAATGGCAATATTAGTGAATTCCCCGCCTATTTGATATAATTATCAACGTATGAAAAGACTCGAGGAGGAATTGGAATGGCCTTGACTATAAAGGAAGTTGAGCATGTGGCCCAGTTGGCCCGTCTGAACCTGACCGAAGAGGAAAAGATCAAATTTACCGAACAGCTCAGCTCTATCCTCAATTATGCGGATACCCTCAAAGCCATCCCTACTGAAGGCATTGAACCCCTCACCCATATCCTGCCCATAAACAATGTCTTCCGGGAGGATCAGCCGGGGCCCAGTATGGATCGGGAAGAGATACTGGCCAACGCTCCGCTGGCTGAAGATTACCAATATAAAGTGCCCAAGATTATGTAGAGGAGGTCAGTCAGGTGGAACTGCATGAGCTGACTGTACATGAGTTGCAGGAATTATTGGCCGGTGGGAAAACCTCGTCGGAAGAGATAGTAAAATCGCTCTTGGCCCGCATCGACGCAGTCGAAGGGGAGGTAAAATCGTTTATCACCTTGACCGGTGAGCAGGCTCTCGACAAGGCCCGCCGGGTCGATGCCAAAGGCAATTACCAGGGCATAGCCGGCATACCGATGGGACTCAAGGATAACATCTGCACCCGCGGGATTAAGACTACCTGCGGCTCCAGGATGCTGGCCGATTTTGTCCCCCCTTACGAATCTACCGTTTCTAGCCGCCTGGACCAGCACGATAGCATCTTGATGGGCAAGCTCAATATGGACGAGTTTGCCATGGGATCGTCGACGGAGAATTCAGCCTTCTTTCCCACCCGCAATCCATGGGATCTTACCAAGGTACCCGGGGGTTCATCCGGAGGTTCGGCGGCTGCGGTAGCCGCCGGCCAGATCCCCTTCAGCCTGGGCTCGGATACCGGCGGATCTATCCGCCAACCGGCAGCATACTGCGGAGTGGTGGGGATGAAGCCGACCTATGGGCGGGTATCCCGCTGGGGGGTAGTCGCCTATGCCTCTTCTCTGGACCAGGTGGGGGTACTCAGCAAGGATGTGCGGGACAACGCCATGATTATGCAGATCATCGCCGGTCATGATCCCCTTGATTCCAACTGTGTCAGTCTGGCAGTGCCTGATTATACAGCGGGCCTGGATGGTTCGGTCAAAGGAATGCGCATCGCTTATCCGCGCGAATACTTTGGCGCCGGAGTGGATGAATCGATTCGGGTCCTGATCATGCAGGCCCTTAAGAAATATGAGGAATTAGGAGCCATAGTGGAGGAGGTATCGCTGCCTCACAGTGAATACGCCCTGCCCGCCTATTACCTGGTGGGTCCGGCTGAAGCCAGCGCCAATCTGGCCTGTTTCGACGGAGTAAGGTTCGGCTACCGGGACCAAACTGCCGAGAACGTGGTGGATATGTTCTCTCTGACCCGTGCTCATGGCTTCGGGGATGAAGTGAAGCGGCGCATCATGCTGGGCACCTATGCCTTAAGCTCCGGTTATTACGACGCATATTACCTTAAAGCCCTGAAGGTAAGACGGCTTATCGCTGAGGACTTTGCCAAGGTATTCAATGATTATGACATTATTGCAGCGCCGACCACACCCACCACCGCCTTCGCGCTGGGGGAGCAGAGCGGCGATCTCCTGACCATATACATGAATGACATCCTGACTGTCCCGGTGAACATGGCGGGGCTGCCGGGTATGTCCATCCCCTGTGGGTTTGCCGGGGGACTGCCGGTGGGCATGCAGATCATCGGCAAGGCCTTCGATGAGGCGACGATTTATAAAGCCGCCTATGCTTTCGAGCAGAATACCGATTTTCATACCATCAAACCGCAGCTGGGGGTGAAATAGATGAGCACGGGTTATGAAGTAGTTGTCGGCCTGGAGGTCCATGCCGAGCTCAAGACCCAGACCAAGATTTTTTGTTCCTGCTCCACTGCCTTCGGAGCTGAACCCAACCGACAGACCTGTCCGATTTGCTCCGGTTTCCCGGGGATGCTGCCGGTGCTCAACCGCCATGTGGTGGAACTGGCCATCCGCGCCGGGCTGGCTCTTAACTGCGAAATCCCGCCCATGTGCAAGTTCGACCGGAAAAACTATTTCTATCCGGACCTGCCTCATGGTTATCAGGTTTCGCAATTCGATTTTCCGGTCTGCAAACGGGGCTATGTGGATATAGATGTTAAAGGCCAGAAGAAACGGGTAGGCGTTACCAGAGCCCATATGGAGGAAGATGCCGGCAAACTGGTACACCAGGGTGACATCACCACCACGCCCTTTTCCCTGGTGGATTTGAACCGCAGCGGGATGCCGCTGCTGGAGATCGTATCCGAGCCGGATATGCGCTCCGCCCAGGAAGCCAGAGCCTATCTGGAAAAATTGCGTTCCATGTTGTTGTTTGCCGGGGTCTCGGACTGCAAGATGCAGGAAGGATCGCTGCGCTGTGACGCCAACGTTTCGGTGCGCCCCTTCGGTCAGCAAGAATACGGAACCCGCTGCGAAATCAAGAACCTTAACTCGTTCCGGGCCCTGGAAAGAGCTATTGAATATGAGGCCAAACGGCATATGGAAGCCCTGGAGGATGGGATTGAGATCATCCAGGAGACCCGCACCTGGGATGAGGAGAAACAGGTGACTCGCTCCATGCGCTCCAAGGAAGAAGCCCACGATTACCGTTATTTCCCTGAGCCTGACCTGCCGCCCCTATTTATCAGCCGGGAATGGGTGGATGAGGTAAGGGCCGCCCTGCCGGAGATGCCCGAACAAGCCCAGCAGCGTTTGGCAGAGGTTTATGGCTTGCCTGATTACGATGCTGCTTTCCTGACCCTGACTCCGGAGACCCTGGACTTTTTCGACCGGTGTATGCAGGATTATCCCGATGCCAAGACCATCTCCAACTGGATGATGGGGGAATTCAGCCGGTTGCTGAACCAGAACAACCTGGAAATCGGGGACAGCCGACTCACTCCCGACCACCTGGTGCAGATGCTGCGCCTGGTGGATGACGGAACTATCAGCGGCAAGATGGCCAAAACAGTCTTCGAGGAGATGTTTAACAGCGGGCAAAAGCCCCAGGAGGTCATCAAGGAAAAGGGACTGGTACAGATTTCTGACGCCGATACCTTGCAGCCGCTGATAGAAGATATTGTAAAGGCCAATCCCAAGGTGGTGGAGGACTACAAGAGCGGTAAGGGCAAAGCGATGGGTTTCTTCGTGGGCCAGATCATGAAGGCTACCAAGGGTCAAGCCAACCCGGCTCTGGTCAATGAGCTGCTCAAGAAGACACTGGATGACATATAATAGCCTAATCGGGAAAACCAAATGGAAATTTGAAATACAGAGGGGTAGGGGGAATTAATATGACTTGGACATTAATTAACCGAGACTGGTTCCTGGAACCGGACGTCAAGATACGGGTGGTGGATACAACCCTCCGCGACGGGGAGCAAACCGCCGGAGTGGTTTTTTCCAACGATGAAAAGGTGCGCATCGCCAGTTACCTGGATCAGATCGGTGTCGACCAGATCGAGGCTGGCATACCGGTGATGGGCGGATTTGAAAAGGACTGCATCAAAGAGATTGTCAGGCTGGGGCTCAAGTCCAGCATTATGGCCTGGAACCGGGCGGTAATCAACGACATCAGAGAGTCCATCACCTGCGGCGTAGATGCGGTAGCGATCTCTATCAGCACCTCGGATATCCATATCGAGCATAAACTGCAGACCACCCGCGAGGATGTCCTGCGCCGCATGTCCGACGCGGTCAAGTTTGCCAAGGACAACGGGCTGTATGTCTCGGTCAATGCCGAGGACGCGTCCCGATCGGATTTGGAATATCTGACTGAATTCGCCCTGATTGCCAAACATGCCGGGGCCGACCGGCTGCGTTATTGCGATACGGTGGGAATCCTGGACCCGATGAAGACCTTCCGGTACATCAAGACCCTGCATGATGCAGTGGGATTGGATATCGAGATGCATACTCACAACGATTTCGGCATGGCCACCGCCAATACCTTGGCCGGAATATATGCCGGGGCCAACCATGTCGGGGTCACCGTCAATGGACTAGGTGAAAGGGCCGGCAATGCCTCCCTGCAGGAAGTCATCATGGGTATCAAGCACCTGCTGAAGATCGGTGTCACCTATGACACCACCATGCTCCGGGAGGTGGCTATGTATGTAGCCCAGGCCTCCGGTCGGGATTTGGGACTCAACAATCCCATCGTCGGGTTGAATATCTTTGCTCATGAATCGGGCATCCATGGTGACGGGGTGCTTAAGAACCCCTTGACCTATGAGGCTTTTCGGCCTGAGGAAGTGGGCCTGGAGAGACAGATCGTGATCGGCAAACACTCTGGTTCAGCCGCCATTAAATCCAAGTTCATGGAATACGGGGTTGAGCTCAGCGATGAAGATGCCCAGGAGATCCTGGCGCGTTGCCGGCAGATGGCTATCGATAAGAAACGTTCCCTGTTCGATAAGGAAATGGCCTATATTTACAAAGGCTATCTGGCTGAACTGAAACGAAACCAGGCTGGCTAAAAGGGCGGCTGGTTCCGCCAAGAAGATCGTATACCAACAAGGAGGATTAGCGTGGCTGAAGTAATGGGAGAAAAGATCACTGTTAAGGACGGGGTGCTTAATGTTCCCGACCACCCCATCATTCCTTTTATAATTGGGGATGGGACAGGCCCGGATATCTGGGCGGCAGCATCGCGGGTCATTGATGCCGCGGTAGCCAAGGCCTATGACGGCCAGAAATCCATCGTATGGAAAGAAGTACTGGCTGGAGAGAAGGCTTTTAACCTGACCGGTGAATGGCTGCCCCAGGCCACCTTGGATGCTATCAACGAATATATAATCGCCATTAAAGGCCCCCTGACCACCCCCATCGGGGGAGGCATCCGCTCGCTCAACGTGGCCCTGCGGCAGAGCCTGGATCTCTACACCTGCCTGCGGCCGGTCCAGTATTTCCAGGGCGTGCCCTCGCCGGTCAAACATCCTGAGGATGTAGATATGGTTATCTTCCGGGAGAACACCGAGGATATCTACGCCGGCATCGAATACCCGCAAGGTTCGGAACAGGCGGAAAAACTGCTTAAGTTCCTGCAGGAGGACCTGGGGGTCAACAAGATTCGCTTTCCGGGCAGCTCTGGCTTGGGTATAAAGCCGGTTTCTGAAGAGGGGACCAAACGGCTGGTGCGGGCTGCCATCGACTACGCCCTGAGTGAAGGCCGTAGGAGCGTCACCCTGGTGCACAAGGGCAATATCATGAAATACACTGAAGGCGCCTTCAAACAGTGGGGTTACGAGGTAGCCGAGCAGGAATATGGAGACCGGGTCTTCACCTGGGATGAATATGACCGCATCAAGGACGAGAAGGGCGCGGAGGCTGCCGATAAAGCCCAGGCGGAGGCAGAAAAGGCCGGCAAGCTGATTATCAAGGACGCCATCGCTGACATCTTCCTGCAGCAGATCCTGACCCGGCCGCGTGAATTTGATGTGGTGGCCACCCTCAACCTGAACGGGGATTATATTTCCGACGCCCTGGCCGCTCAAGTAGGGGGCATCGGCATCGCCCCTGGAGCCAACATCAATTATATTACCGGCCACGCCGTATTCGAGGCCACCCATGGCACGGCGCCCAAATACGCCGGCTTGGATAAGGTAAATCCTTGTTCAGTGATCCTGTCGGGAGTGATGATGCTCAAGCACCTGCGCTGGCTCGAGGCCGCTGATCTGATCACCGCGGCTATTGAGAAAACCATCGCCAGCAAGGTGGTCACCTACGACTTCGCTCGTTTGATGGAGGGAGCGACCGAGGTCAAATGTTCCCAGTTTGCCGATGAATTAATAAAGAATATGTAAACACCGAGTCGGTATTGTTACTCAGCGGGGCGGGGCAGCAACTGCAATCCGTGGACTCAGGTTTTTAATTAACAGTGAACAGGTATTAAGAGGGTTTCGGACTTCGGACTGAAACCCTCTTTTTGTGGTGGTGTTGAGGCGACAAAGGCTTTTTCTCAGGATGTTAAGAATGCCACTCTGAGCGCAGCGAAGAGTCTCATTGAGTGTTACCGTGAACGAGATGAAGATTCTAATCACGCAGTGAGGGATCTGGCAGAGCCAGATGCCAGCGGGGTGTAAAAGACCCTCACAGAAGACTGGAATGCTAAGAATTGCTAGTAGTATGCATAATATACTGGCGGACGTTAAGCGACAGCGTGGAAGCCATTATATTTATGCACACCTCATATCAACAAAATGGAGTTTTACAGTGGTCTCGAACCGCCCCCATGATACTGCAGGTCCAGGGCGCGGATACGGGCCATTATGGCTGTAATCAGGTCGATCCGTTTGAAGGGTGTTATCAGGTAATATCCGTCCACATAAGGATATATCTCCTCGGCGAATCGGGCGGAAATCTCCACTGCCAGGACGCTGGCTGCTTCTTTGGAGAGGCCCTGGTATTGTTCCACGATGTCCTCGGCCACTCTTATACCCGCTATTTCATTGTTCATAAAACAGGCATTCTTATGGCTGACGATGGGTATAATGCCGCCCAAGAGGCGGACCGTCAATTCCCGGCGAGCAATCTGCAGATTTTCAACCGCGGTAGAACTCAGCACCGGTTGGGTCAGGAACATGGTCACCCCGTTTTCCACCTTTTTGCGGGCGCGCTGCAGTTCATGGGCGAAGTTGCGGGCATTAACATTAAGTGCCGCACAGATATTGAACGGGGAGGCGAAAGCGGTCTGGTTGAAATTACTGATATAGCGAGCCAGCACGGCCGAATTGAAGCTAAAAACCCCCTTCACCTCATCCCGCTGGGCGGTGGGGACTGGATCGCCGGTAACCACCAGGACATTATTTATTCCCTCGATGTTCAGACCCAGCAGCAAAGCCTTGGTGGCGTTGATGTTACGGTCCCGGCAGGTTAGGTGGGGCAGGGGGGTTATGCCCAGTTCCCGCTTCAGCTTGCAGGCCATCAGGCTGCTGTCCACCCGGGCTCGGGCCAGGGGGGAATCGGCGATGGTGATGGCGTCCACCCCCTGCTCCTTCAAGTGGCGGGCGCTGGCCAGGAAGAAGTCGATATCGGTGTCGATGGGAGGGTCGAGTTCAACCGCGATGATCTTTTCACCCTGGGCCATTTTCTCCAGCAGCTGGTTGGGCAGGGGCTCTCTCTGCGGACGGGGTTTTTCAAGGGGGGTTCTGGCAGCGATCTTGTCAGGGGAGAATGATGCCAGCCGGACTACCATCTCCCGGATATAGTCCGGGGTGGTACCGCAGCATCCGCCCAGAATGGTCACCCCCTGGCGGGCCGCCTCCAGCATCTGGTCAGCAAAATACTCCTTATTACTCTGGAAGAAGGTACGGTTGTTGATCAAAGCCGGATAACCGGAATTGGGCATGATAGAGATGGTCTTATTTCCAAAGGATAGTCCTTTCATATACTCCCGCAGGTGGGACGGTCCCGAATAACAATTGAAACCCACCGAGTCTATAGTAGGGACATGGAGCAGGCTATCCAGCAACTGCCGGCCCGATTTTCCCAAGCGGGTCAGCCCTTCGGGTGATACCGCGAAGGAAACCATGACGTAGGCTTCCGGATTCCTCTCTTTGATATAACGGGAGAGGGGGGCCAGGTACTCCTCGCTGCTGAAGGTTTCAAATAGGAAGTTGGCTGCCCCCCGTTCCAGGAACAGGTCCACGATTTCCCGATATTCTTCCCAGCGATCGGCGTCATCCTCGGCCGGCAGCGGGCCGATGTCGGCAAAGACCTGAATGCCAGTTCCCTCTGCCGCTTCCATAGCCAGATCGTAACCCTGCTGGATGACGGTGGCCAGGGTCTCGGCATTACAACCCAGGCTGGCCCGGTTGGCCCCAAAGGTATTGGTTTTGATGGCCTGGCAGCCGGCTTCGATATATTCCCGGTGGATTTTTATTACTGTGTTGCGATCAAACAGATTGGCCAGCTCACAGTTGCTCAAAGGATTGGGGGCAACACTGGCATAATAGGTGCCCATGGCACCATCAAAGATGAAAGGCGACTTAACCGGTTTAATCATCATAACCATCCTTTGCATCACAATTGGTTTCCTGCTTATGATAGCAAATATGGAGGTCGGCCGCACCCGGACCAGATAGGGTGCGGTCAAAATATGCAGGAAGGATTATGATATAATGCAATAGATGTCCCGGACCGGGCGGTTCGGCGACCCGCTGTTCGGGACTGTACGTTGGGACGTCTAGTACGTGTCTGACCGGGGTAACTTCTTCAGGGGAGGGGAAGAAAATCAGCAATCGATTCAGGGATTCGTTATTGGACATAGATACGTTTTCAGTGACCTGGGAAATGGTTCCCGGCCGGGGAGCCCGCGAGAAAGCCCAGACCGATGTGATCCGGGCTGCGCAGGAGGCGGCCCAGGAAGGATTGGTTCATGCTCTGGCTATTACTGATAATCCGGGGGGAAGGCCAGCCCTGTCTGCATCCTTCTTGGGCGCGGAGATACTCGCCCTGGGCATCGAACCGCTGGTTCATTTCACCTGCAAGGACAAGAACCGCAACCAGATCGAGTCCGAGCTGTACGCTCTGGACCGGGCCGGGGTGCAAAATCTGCTGGTGATGAGCGGGGACTATCCCACCGAAGGATTTAAGGGGCGGGCCAAGCCGGTTTTCGACCTGGACCCGGTCCACGTTCTGGAGATGACAGGGGCGATGAATCAAGGTCGGCTGGTATCCTCTTCCCAGGCCAAGCCCCAGCCCAGCCAATTCCTGACCGGGGCGGTGGTATCTCCTTTCAAGTCCACCGAAGCAGAATTAATGGTGCAGTATTACAAGCTGCAGAAGAAGATAGCTGCCGGTGCCGGATTCATAGTCACCCAGTTGGGCTACGACGTGCGCAAATTTCACGAAGTTCTGCAGTTTATCCGCAGTTGCGACCCCAGCTTGCCGGTAATCGGTAATATTTACATCCTGCCTTTCGGGGCGGCCCGGATGATGAATGCCAACCAGCTGCCTGGATGTGTGGTTTCCGACCAGTTGCTGGCCCAGATCGACCGGGAACGGGCGGACCAGGATAAAGGCCTGGGCGCGCGGCTGCTTAGGGCTGCCAAGATGTATGCGTTCATGAAAGGGATGGGCTTCGATGGGGTACACCTGGGTGGCCATAATATCAGCTATGAGCAGGTGCGCTTGGTGATAGAAAAGGGGGAGGAGCTGGTACCGGATTGGCTCCAGATCATCCCCGAATTTGATTTTCCCCAACCGGATGGATTCTATTATTATGAATTTGACCCTGCCACCGGCCTCAATACCCCGATCCCGGTCAACCGTGCCGCTTTGCCGGCGGACTATCCGGTGACCTTCAACCATCGTATAATGCGTCTGGTGCATAGCCTGGCCTTTACCCCGGGCAAGAACCTGTTCCCATTGGCACAGAGCCATTACCGCAAAAAAAAGGACCCCAGCCGGCATGGTTGGGAGCATCTGCTCAAGGTGATCGGCAACGGCTGCCAGGACTGCGGCGACTGTGCCCTGCTGGACATGGCCTACCTGTGTCCCATGTCGCAGTGTCCCAAGAACCAGCGCAATGGTGCCTGCGGGGGCAGCCGCGACGGTTGGTGTGAGGTTTTCCCCGGCAGGAAGAAATGCGTCTGGGTTAAGGCTTATGCCATGCTGAAGGCATACGGTGAGGAAGGGCAGCTGGCAAGTCTGCAGGTGCCTCCGATCAACTGGGATCTCTACCAGACCTCGGCCTGGTATAACTACTACACCGGACGTGATCATTCCACCATCACGGAGGACAAGGATTAGAGCTGAAGGTGCGCTGCGAACCAAAACCAATTGGTCCCTGGGAAATTCGATCCCGGTGGCTGCTTATATAATCCCCTTGACGCTTGCCCGCGACTGCGATTCCTTGGCCAGAGCGGTTATCTGCTGGCACAGGGACCCCAGTTTCCCGTAATTATGGTCGGCCACCGCTCTTTCCATGGACAAGGCCAACTTCGATATCTTCATGAATCCATACATTCCTGCGGTGCCCTTGAGACTGTGGCTGATATGCTTGATGGCACTATCGTTTTTGAGTTTTATCGCCTCTCGCAGCTCAACCAGCATCTCCTCCAGCATCTCCATGAATTCAGGCAGCAGTTCGGCAATGATCTGCTGGGAGTAAAGGTCGGCCTGCTTGTCCTTCACAAACTCGTTGTTAAGCAGGTACTTGATTTCCCGTACGAGTGTTTCCGAACGGAACGGTTTGGCCAAGTAGGACGTGCAGCCGCAGGCCAGGCATTTGTCGCGGTCGCTGCTGTGCGAGTTAGCAGTAACTGCGATTACCGGTATTTCCTCCCACGCCGGGTTTTCCCTGATCCGCCGGGTGGCCTCATAACCATCCATACGGGGCATTAGCATATCCATCAGTACCAGGTCAAAGGCTTTCCGTTCCATTTGGCATAAGGCTTCCAGACCGTTGGCGGCGGTTACCACCTCAAATCCGTAGTTGGTAAGCATTTGGCCGATCAGTTTCTGGTTGAGTTCATTGTCGTCAACCAGCAGGATCGAGACAGGATTGAGAGAAGCCATGAATTCTTCATCGAGGGTCGACGGCCAGGCCGATTCACGTTCGGATGGGTTTATTTCCTCCTGCCGGTCGACCTCCAGGGGCAGCGTGACTTCAAAGGAATGACCGGTTTCCGGATGGCTGCGGACATGCAGTTTGCCCCCCATAAATTCGATAAGACGCTGGCACACGATCATCCCCAGGCTGACGCTCGAATTACTTTCACCATTCAGGCTGGTACTGGGTCCGGAAACAGCCGACCTGATCGAATGCGGCTTGGCAATACCGGCGCAAGCTATTGACAGCCGATGGGAAGGCGAAGGAGAAGTGACTACCCGGGCTGATATTTGTATACCTTCGATATCTTTATGTTCCATGAGGTTGAACAACATATTGCCAACTACCCGTTTCATTTTGGTCTGGTCCAGGCAGGCATTGCCGGGCAGACTGCCATTCAGATCCAACTCCAGCCGGAGGCCTTTTTTCTGCAACAGAGGCCCAAACGCGGAGGTCCATTGGGGCAGGGCTTCACGGAGGTCGGTAGGAACCAGATCCAATTGTGCCCCTCCGTCCTGGAGCTTGGCCAATTCCAGCACATCATCAATGTTGTTGAGGAGCGTTTCCCCGCAATCGCGGATGTCATCGACCAAGAGCAACTGGTTCGTATCAAGCCGGCTGTGTTCCAGCAGATCGGCCGAACCGAGAATACCGATCAAAGGTGTGCGCAGCACGTGGGTCAGGTTGGACAGGAAGCGGTCGCCAAAAAGGGACTGGTTTTCCCTGCCCGGTTGGCCATGTGGAGGCGAATCCTGGTCTGCGGACAAACGATTATTAGAAATACCATGATTAGATTCCTTATATTGCAATTTAATCTGCCTTCCTCTCTCCAAAAACTCGCCAATGGCGATCTTACATGATGCCGTATAGACAGCATATATGATAGTGGAGGAAAAATATGTCTAATCATGGCAGCGGGAATGAAAAATTTTGTGTTTATTTCTGGCGAACCTAATCACTTATTGGAGAAGCTAAGGTATTTTCCCGAGAAATCGGGTCTAATAGGCAAATTTGATCTAAAAAAATTGATTTGCATGCAAGGATGGGGGCCAGGATGGCGTAAGTAAGGATGACGCGGGTAAAGATGATGAACGGGTGCCGCCGATGCCACAGTCGGCGGCCGGTTTAAGCATTGAAAAGCAGGAATTTGGCAAGTCAGGGGGAATTTATTAAGAGTGAGTCGAATTTACTGGGATAGAATTGCCCCGTACTACGTACATAGAGGAGAGGTGTTGAATTGAAGCTTTTTAATCCTGGACGCTTCCTATTGGCCGCAGCCCTGATGGTGGCCTGGGCCTGCTGCCTGTCCGCCCCGGCGGCGCAAGCCGCGCCCACTGTAGACATCATCATAAACGGGCAGCAGATACCTTCTGATGTTCAGCCGGTGATCGTGGAAGGGCGGACTTATGTGCCTTTAAGGGTGGTATCGGAAAACCTGGGCGCCCGGGTTACCTGGATGGAAAAAGAGCGCCAGGTGGTGATCAACTGGAAGACAGACACTACCCCCGACCTGCCCCGGACTTCCGACGATATATCCATAATTCTGGATGGCCAGGTATTGAAGATTCCCGCCACTTATGGCAAACCGTTCATAAACAGCCAGTGGCGCACCATGATCCCCCTGCGGGCAGTGGGGGAAGCCCTGGATTGTGAAGTCCAGTGGCTGGCTCAGTCGTATACAGTAGTCATCGATTCCAAGGCCCAACTGGAGGATCGCCGGTTGTTTACTGACTTGGCTGCGTATAAAACCAATCTCAAACTGATGGATGGGACGGTAATAAACTCTGCCTCCCTGGCCGGCAAGACCCCGTCATCATTCAGCAGCGAACAGATCGAGGTTTTCGAGAAGTATCGCTCTGATTTGGCCAAGTACAGCGCCAATGTAGTTCTGCCGGATGGTGAGACTATTAATGCCGCGGATCTGACCATTATGGGCGAATCCTATTTGAGCGCCAATCAATTGAATAAGTGGCTGCGGCAGCAACAGGGCCGCCTTGGCCTGACCGGGGGCGGACTGGCAGGCTTGCCGCCCGATTTGGCCGAACTATATCTGAGAATAGGAGAAGAATACGGCGTACGGGGCGATCTGGCCTTCTGCCAGGCAGCCAAGGAGACGAGGTATTTCCTGTTCGGCGGCGAGGTACAACCGTGGCAGAACAATTATTGTGGCCTTTATGCGACTGGTGCTCCCCGGACCGGGGACGAAGACCTCAACGGGGCCGATCCCAGCCAGGTTTGGTTCATGCCAGGGGTTCACGGAGCGATTTTTGCCACTCCCAAAGCTGGAGTGGAGGCTCACATTCAACACCTGTATGCCTATGCCACCAAGAGCAAGCTGCCAGCCGGCAAAGCGCTGGTCGACCCCCGCTACACCTTGGTATCACGGGGCATTGCCCCCACCTGGCTGGGCCTCAACGCCCGCTGGGCAGTTCCTGGAACCACCTATGGACAAAGCATAATTTTCGATTATTGGGCCAAGGCTTACTAGCAACGGACTGTGACCTTTCCGATAAGCCAAGCAAGCTATCAGCAAGGTTTTCCATTCGTTTGTGAAGAACCGGCCAGGCCATGATAAGGGCAATTGGTTGGTGCCAGGCGCCTTATAAACCACAAAAATACCGCGGAGCAGATAGTTTCTGTCCGCGGTATTTTAATCGATATCAGGGATTTTATGAGTTTCCGTATCCCTATGTAAATCCCTAACCCCTCAGGGCCACCGACTTACGATAGAAAGGGCCGAAGGGATCCCCGATGGGCAGGACTTTGTAGCCATACTGGGTGTTGATGCATACGGCTCCGGAGAGGTAGAAGGAGCATATGGCAATGCCCATCTCCGAGTAGGCCGCCAGTTGGTGCCAGAAATGTTCAGCGCCCCAACCCAGGGTGCTCATAAACAATCCCAGGAAGAGCAGATCGATGAGGAAGAAGATGAGCCACAAAACCTTGTTGGTTCCCATCGCCCCAATCGTCATAAAGACGGTGAAGATAAAATAGCCTAGAAACGCGAAGCCTAGCTGGTGGGCGTCAAATCCCTCTCCTTTGCCGATCAGACCACTGGTCTGCATCCACCAGGTGGTACCGACGGCAAACCAGAAAAAGCCGTATCCGCAGAAAGCGGTGGCTCCAAATGTGTTATTGTGCTTGAAATCCATTATGCCGGCTATGAACTGAGCGGTAGCTCCCAGGAAGATAGCCCAGGGGATAATATAAGCGACCCCAGAGGTAATACCTAGTTTCTGTGTGGAAGCCACCAGGGTAACCATGGCCAAACCCAGCAGACCCAGGGGAGTGGGATTGGCGACCAGTTCCTGGACGTGTCCAGAGACTTTCATTTCATTTCCTGCTGACATGACAACCTCCTAATTAGTTTTGAACTGTAACCGGGATTACCTCTCTTCTCCCCCCTTTCATGGTAAAGATTGAGAATTAATGCACAAAAGATGATTCGACATCAATTTGGATATGTCCTTCAATCATGACGAATTTTGCAGCAAAGATTTGAAAATGATCAAATATTCCACTGGTGAAGCAGCCATTGGAGCCGCCCAAGGATGGTGTCAATCTGTCGGTCAAGGTCAGAAGGGGGGTTGTCGGTGGTTGCTGTGGCGGATTGAGGCGGAGCGGTGGAGGTAACCTGCTGAAGCCTTATGGATCGTTGCAGCCGGGAGATATCCTGATCATAGAGATCCCGGAAGCTGCCCTGGGCTAGTGAGTCCTCATCATTCCCGGGAGCCGGCAAGTCGAGCAGCAAGGCGGCAGATCCCATGTCCAGCACCAGATCCACCCGGTCGGGCAGGTCTTGGCGGTGGCAATCGATCTCCAGGACAGGATCACCCAGTGCTGTTTTCGAATCCGCCGGTTCGGGATTGAAATCAGCGTTCGTTTCATAAACGCCAAAATGGATACGACCCTTGTCCTCGTCACCGGCACACATATCAGCTGCAGCCAGGGTGGCCAGTTTGTAGCGTGAATTGCAGTCAAGTTCGAGGTTGGCGGTATCAAAGGGTATCCTGGCCAACGAGACTGCCTGCCCGTCGGGTCGGAAAACAGCCAGGTAAAAGCTATAGGGGTAAATAACGCTCAAGCTCCCGGTCCACATGTCTGGATCAGACTGGGGATGCAGCCCCTGGACCGCGGCCCAGGGAAAGTCATCTGCCGCCTGGACCGATATCCGTTGGGGGAGGCTTGCTGCCAGCTGTCCCAGTGGTGATTCGGGATCTATGTCCCCGGATATAAACAGGCAATCGAAATTCCAGCTGCCCGCTGCCAGAAAGCCAAGGTGGGATGCCATTTCCCTGATCACCCGGGCATCTCCCCGGCATTGTCCTTCGAGGGTGATGGTTATCCCCGGAAATGTGTTCAGGAAAGTGGCTTCTGCCAGGTTGCCTTGTGCTTCCAGCAGTATTAAGTCACCCAGGGGTTGGGGGTAGTGGAACTGGAAGCCAGCGGCCTGAGCCAATGAGCGGGGGACAACCAGAGCCTCTTCCAAGCCCAGCGTTTCATTCAGTACATCCAAGAGGCGCCGCCGTACTGACAAGGGGGGCACTCCAGGTATGGCTGCCGAGGCTGAGTCTATTACTTTTCGGGTGGGCAGCAGGTATTCGCGGTGAAGATAGGCAATATACTTCTGCAGCTGGGCCCGGCTCCATGGGTCTCCAGTCGCCTCAGGTCCGAAATGGGCCAGGCCTGGCACCTTCACTATTAAAGCCGGATGGCTGACTGGCTGGCCTTCTGTCCAGGCCGCCAGCCAAGTGTCGTTTTCGCCCAGGTCGATAGCTACATGCATGCCTTTATCCTTTCCTGGCCACTACAATTTTGGGTATCTCTTCATAGACCAGATCTCCCAGCCGGATGATATAGATATCGCCTTCGCTGTACAGGATCATGCCTTCGGGAGCCTCTGCCACCTCGGCGCTGATGAGGCCTTTTTCGATCCAGCCGGAACCGGCGGAGGGGAGCAGAGTCCCGGTGTTGATGACCACGCGCTCTATTTGCAGGCTTATATCCTCGAATCGGCTCTGCAAATTGCGGGAATCCAGCATTTGCTCCATTTGCCGGTTGAAAGATTCCAGTATTTCAGTCTCTGCATCCAGTACCTTCTGTATTTCCAGGTATGCGGTCATAGACTTGCGGGCATTAATCTCGCGTTCATCCAGGAGCTCGATCCCCCGCAGGGTTATATCCACCTCCGCGCCCAGTTTCTGTACCGTGGATCGCAGCGGCGAACGGGAGCCGGGTTCAGAGTCCAGCGACTTTTGCAGAAATTGGGCGGCATCGCCCAATACCCGCCGGCTGCTTTGACTGAATGAATCGTAGCTGCCCGCCTGGGAGACCGTCAGGCTGGAAATCAAATCATCCAGGGAGCGCCGGCCCCGTTGACCAAAATCAGCCAATTCCAGGGCATATTTTTCATCCAGGCGGCCGAGTGCGGGCATACTTTCCAACCAGTCCTCCCAGCCCCGGGACTGGAAATTGGAACATTGCTCCAGGATTTGCAGCCAAGCCTGCAGCCAGTCCTGGAACTGGGCTGACAATCGGGCCGCCCGTCGTTGGTCCGAACGGCCGTGATAGCTTCGCAATGCCTCCAGGTAAAGTTGGTAGCCGGGCTGAACGCTTTGTTTGTACCATGTCCGGACTATCGGGAGTGTCTTGCGGTTATCCCAAATGGCATCGACTTTTTCCAATTCATTCATGAGGCTGTTAAAAAGGTCTTTACCAGGGCTGGTGCTGTGGATATCCTGAATATTGGTCAGCAATTTAATGGCCAACTGCCATTGGGACAACAGTCGGTTCAAATCACGTTTTTCTTTGCCGGCCTGAAAATCAGCCGATTTGAATAGGGAGGCTGCCAGAATGCAGGCTGGAAACCGCTCCAGGGTGTCGAGCAGCTGCTTGTCAGCCTGCAGGGAACGGGCGATGTCCACCTGCTGGACGAATAAGACCCAGCTTTCCACATGCTCCTTCAGCAGGTACAGCAGATCTACCGTACGAGTTTCAGCAACCGCTTGCAGCGTCGACCAGCGGTGGTTTATTTCGGTGCGCAGGTCCTGCAGCTGCCGGACTGCCCGTCGGGTCTGGTTGCAGATCATGACATTGAACCGCAATACGTTGAGCAAATCAGTTTGCAGTGATTGCTCCTGGCGGCTCAGCTTGTGGATGCGGCGCCAATCGTTTTCCAGGGCCTGCCGGTACTGGGGCATGAAGCGTTGGTGAAAACTCTGGTAATAAAAAGTATTCAAGTCCAGCAGGTATTGATCCAGCGATTGAAAATCGGTGTTCCGGAGAGGCTGAACCTGCTGATCCAATTCATGGTGCAGTTGGCGCAGCATTTCATCCAACATGTCGATATATGGTTGGGTTTGATGCGGAGATTCCAATCCTAAAACACTCCCATATCTCTGCTCAAGCGCAGTTTCTTTTTCAGTACCGGTTCAATCTTGTCGGTGGCGCCGGAGGAAGGGATACCGGCGGCCTCATAATCCCGGTCGTGCTGCCGGGCGGCCAGAATCTTCAGGGCTTCGTCCCGGAGGTCTTCATCGGACAGGGGACCCAATTGCCTGACCAGGGGGTCGTTCATAAATACCGCATGGGGCAGCCAATTGAAGAGCTGCAAATACATTTCCAGCATCCTGGTGGCGTAGGGTCTGTCCAGGGCTTTACTTTCTTGTATGTGTACATAGCGCAGTAATTCCAGGCCGGTGAAAGCTTCATGCGGCTGGGACTTTATCTTGGCCGCCAGTCCTTCTATTATCGTTGGCGTACTGTCAAGTACCCCGGTTCGGTCCCATTGTACCAGGGCGGCGGCAAGAGGGTCGTCTTCCCGCAGGAGTTGTAGTTGGACCGCCTTCTGGATTATTTCATATTTGGCATATTGACGCCGGCCTTGCAATGCCGCAGCCACAATGGCATACAGGTCCAGATGCAGGAGGGAGCCTGGTTCAGGGCTGAAACCCGGGAACAGGCTGCGATAATTGTCCAGGACCCAACCGCGGGGATGAAGAGGTGCGGCCAATATGCCTAAAAGCGGTAGGGTCCGGTCCAATAAACGGGACACTTGCCGGTGCAGGGGGGGGGTGCCCGCTGCATTGGCAAAGGTCTCTTCCAGATCCCGGTCCTGAATCATCCGGTTGAGCAAGGCGATGCAGTCGGTCAGTAATCCCGCCTGCCACAATAATTCCGCCCCTTCCGCCAGGTTGTCCCACCGGGAGTCGCTATTGTCATTGTTGGGTTGGGAGTCTTGTTTGCGCTTCAACACCTTGGCGGCCTCTGCCAGCAACTCTATTTTATCGCCATGGATGGTCGGCCAGGGTTGGCTGATCCGCCCGCGGGCAGACTGATCCGCTATACCTCCGGACTTACCATCCTTTATTCGTTCCAGGTGCTCCTTAAGCATCCGGCGCAGGTCCCGGTTGCCGGTGCGGGCCATCAAATAGGTACACTGCTGGGCGTCCATAACCTTAATCAGTCTCATATATCGGGGTTGATAACCATCCTGGTACAGATGGATGAGAAATCCCAGCGAAGCCGCGGGGGGATGTTGTTTTTCTATGTAATTGGCCAAATAATCCATGAAACCAGTCACCACGCCCGGGTCTGAGTCCCGCAGAAGGGAGAGGACCGATTGATCGGCCAGGTTGTTGATCAAAATGGCAAAAAAAATATCCCGTTGCGGACCATAAAACAGGCTCCGCTGCAGAAACTCGTACTCGGTACGAGTGCCGATCTTTACTTCCTGCCATGCGTCGCTTCGCCTGAGTCGGCGGCGCAGCTGCAATTCCTCCTGCCAGCAGGCGAATACGTCCGGCTGTTCTGCCAGGGTAGAAAACGCTTTCATTATTGTCTTCATCTAATTAACCCTCGGTGGTAATTCCATAAAGATCACGGTTGAGCAGCCGGCACGCCTGGCTGGCCTTGCCCGGGTCGTTTTCTGTCAAGTAGACATAATAATATATTGATTTCTCTTTGTTGGTAAAAATACCTCCCAGGCAGTCGCCGGAAATCACTTCGACCCGGTCCTGGCTGGCCTTGGTCCCCCGCAGGTAACGCACACTCTGCAGCCGGCTGATGAAAGAGTAACCACCCAGCCGGTCAAAATGGGCCTTGAGCCCGGTCTCCTTTAAAGGATTGCCGCTTTCGAACTTCACCACCAGATCAGCTACCCGGGGGCGGGGCAGTTCTGCGGCCATACCAGTTTCGGACTGTAGATATTCCAGTGCCGGCAGGATGGTGGTATAAAGTACATCCAGGCCTTGCGCCGTACTGAGTTGATCATGCAGGTAAACCGGAAACATCGCCAAGTCTGGTGGCTGGGTGCGGAGATGGTCAATCAGGGCCGGATGGGCCAGCAGGTAGTCATACAGATCATCCGCGCCGTATTCGGAGCGGGGCAGGTGAATATGATAATACCGGTGCAAAATGGGGGCGTAACGCTCGTAAAACAATTCATAAGAGGGCAGCGAGGCTGAGCGCAGACGTTCAGCGTAGTGCCTTAGGTTGTCCATTTCTTCCTCATTTAAAAACTGGCCTCGGTACAGTCTGCGTAAAATCGCCCGCATTGGCTGCCTCCCGGTATATTTATTGATTGAATGTACTAAATTTATAACCCTGGGCCTTGAGATCGGTGATTATTCTTTCCAGGGCTTCGGTATTGCTCTTGGATACCGCATGCAACAGGATCACTGCGCCAGGGTGGATGTTGTCGATAACATGCTGGTAGGAGACGTCGGCTCCCGGCTGATTGCTCGGGTCCCAGTCCTGGAAGGCCATGCTCCAGAAGACGGTCCTATAGCCCAATTCATCTGTCCAACGCAGCGATCTAACCGAATAATTACCCATCGGTGGCCGCAGGTAACGGTCCAGTTGGGCACCGGTAAGCTCAGTATATCTTTGTTCCAGCCGGGCCAATTCCCGATTCAAGGTCTCCTGGGAAACCGTGCTCAGATCGGGATGGTTCCAGGTGTGGCTGCAAACCAGGTGGCCGGCCGCATGCATCCGTTTGACCAGATCCGGCTGGGTATCAATAAACTGGCCGGTAATAAAGAAAGCTGCTTTGACTCCGGTACGGTCGAGTATGTCGAGTATCGTGGAGGTGTAACCCAATTCATAACCATTGTCAAAAGTCAGGTAGATCTTATTGCTGTTGTTGGGCAGGGAATAGAAACCGTTATACTGCGACAGCAGCTGTACTGCCTCCTGGTTTACAGACGGAACCTGGTGCTTATTGTTCCGGGTGAACCACCAGGAGCGAGTCATGGTATCCGGAGAGGGAAGCTGAGGATCAGGTTTATTAGGAGTTGGCTGTGGGTTTGGCTCCGGCTCCGGGGTTGGTTCGGGAGCAGGTGCTGGGACAGGATCCACCGGTTCCACGATCTGGTTGCTCGGGGTGTTGTTGATCGGAGGTTGGGGCCGGGATGTGGATTTGCAGCCGGCCAGGCCGCCAAGTATAATCAGTATCAGGGCGATTGCAATCAGCTGGCATGATTTTTTCATTACCGTAACCTCCTGGTTGGTGCTAAGCAGCCAATAAAAAACATTATTCGGCATAATTATAACTCATATACTAATTTTAGACTCGCAGCTTGCATCTTAGCCATAGCATTTGTTGGTACCGGAAGGCCGGATTAGACCTTGAGCGGGGCGTTATTGACCATGAAGACGGGCGCACATTTTTGTAAAAATAATAAGGATACGATCCGTATAATGGTCTTTCCGGTGCTGGGTTTGTTGTTACTGGCGGTGATTGGGGCGGCCAATCCCCATCTGCTGGTCAGCCGTTCCGGGTCGGTAATTTATACTTATGCCGCCAGTTTTACCAAGGGTGACATCGGCACTGGTTATGGATCGCCCAGCCCCGGCGCGGTTCCTTTTTCCCAATTGGAACCAGGGGATATCGTTCTGGGTGGGTGGCCCAATACCGCCTATGGGCAGTTTTCGCATGCCGGGCTCTATCTGGGGGATCATAAAGTGCTGGAAGGTTACGTCGATTACGGTCTGAGTATCCAGGACCTGAGCACGTATGAGCATTATTCCCGTGTCTGCTTGCTGCGGATCAACGCTCCGGCAGAGGTTAAGGCCAACGCGGTGGCCTATGCTTTGGCAGAGGAAAAGAAGATGTTTTATCCATTGGCTTTTAAAAACGGGAGCCGTTTGTGGAACTGCACCAAGATTATCTGGCGCGCCTATGCCGATCAGGAGATCGATCTGGATGAGATCGGGGATTTATGGATTGCTCCGGAGAGTCTGGCCCAAAGCCGCTGGGTGAGCGTTATCTATGAAAAGGGGATTTAATATCTTTTCGTTTTTAACAAGGGGTTATATCCTTCATATCAGCGCTATAATTGCGATTGGTCTGGCCATGTATTTTCCCGGCCTGGATATTATCCTGGCGCTGATCTATATCTATTTGGTATGGAAGGAAGGATCGCACTGCCAGCGGCGATTGAGTCAGGTGGAAATGGCAGCCGTGGCTGTACTCTGGCAGCTGCCGGGTTATGTACTGGCTGCATCGATCTTGCTGCCAATGGAGTCGGCATCCCAGTTTTCTTATTATTTCATTTTTATGCTGGAATTGTGGGACACGCCTCTGCTGCCCTTGATATCCATGCTGCCGACCTGGACACTGCTTGGTCGTCCTCTTTATTATTACCTCATGTTTGGGCTGGTTCCCGCCCTGTCTCTCTATTATTACACCCCAGTGCTGCTAAGGAATAGGCTACAAAGTCGATCCGCTGGTTCCATTTAATTGTCACCGATTTTACGGTGGCAGTAAATTTTCCCAGCGGATCTCTTAAAGAAACAGCTCTGATTGCTTCCTTTCGGATTTAAGGTATCCGATCCAAGATTTATTCCTCACGGAGACTTGGACCTTTGTCGCGACTCCTTACAATCATCGCTGCTTCTGAGTATATTGTGCTCACTTCTCCAGGTATTATTCTGTAATAAATATGAAATCTTGCGAAACTGCAGCATATGTATATTGTATTCATTTATTAATACGCCGTATTGCCGAGCGTATTTGGCTGTTTTGCCAATAATAAATCCTTATCAAATAGTGTGAAATATGCTACAATATTTTGCATTCTAAGCCTTTTAGGTCGACTTTTTGGTCGAACTTTTGTCTTTTTATGAAAGGTTTGGGTTGAAAGGGGAGAGAAACACTTGGAGAATTCTGTTTTGCTGTCTCCAGCCGATAATCATCAAAAAGCCCTGATCAGAAAACTTGAACAAGAAGCCGGCACCAGCATTAGCCTGTGTTACCAGTGCGGCAAATGCACAGCTGGATGCCCGGCGGCGTTTGCAATGGATTTCCCCCCCCGCCAGGTAATCCGCATGCTGCAGTTGGGGCTGACTGATATGGCTTTGAACAGCAACAGCATCTGGATCTGTGCCTCCTGTGAGACCTGTTCCAGCCGCTGCCCGCGCGGGGTTGATATAGCCTCGCTGATGGATACCATGCGCCGCGAAGCCTTGAAGCGGGGCAAGACCGACAAGAAGGTGGCCGCGTTCAATAAGGCCTTCTTGTCTAATGTGAAAAATTTTGGCCGCACATTTGAAGCTGGATTATTGCTGCGCCATAACCTGGTCACTGGGCAGCCTTTCAAGGACATGGAACTGGGCCTGCCCATGCTCAAGCGCGGTAAGGCCAGCCCGCTGCCCCACATGATAAAAGGGCGCCAGGAAATGAAGAAGATCTTCGAGCGAGTCGACCAGTTCGGGGGTGAACAATAATGAAATTTGCCTATTACCCCGGCTGTGCTTCTGAAGGCAGCGGTATCGAATACCATATGTCAATGGAGCGCACTGCCGATATTTTGGGCTTTGAGATACAGGAACTGGAGGATTGGAATTGTTGCGGGGCCACCTCGGGCCACAACACCGACAAACTACTGTCGGTAGCCCTGCCGGCCCGTAATCTGGCGATTGCCGAGCGCAGCGGTCTAAATATGGTGGTGGCACCTTGTGCTGCCTGTTACAGCCGCCATCGTTACGCGGAACATACCATTCAACACGATCCGGAGATGCGCCGCAAGGTGGAACAGGTCTTGGAATTGGACTTGGCCGGCAGCACCGAAACCCTTTCCATATTAGATGTGCTGGTCAACAAAATCGGTACCGAGACTATAGCAGCCAAGGTGGTCAATCCCATGACTACCATGAAGGCGGCCTGCTATTATGGGTGCTTGCTGGTACGGCCGGTCGAACACACCGGCTTCGACGATCCGGAAGACCCCCAGACCATGGATCAGATAATGAAAGCCCTGGGTGCAGACCCGATTGACTGGTCCCACAAGACGGAATGCTGTGGGGCAGCCCTGGTAACCTCCCGGCCCGATGTGGGCAATCCGATGCTGTACCGGGTGCTGAAAGATGCCAAAGAATCAGGGGCGGAATGCCTGGTCACCGCCTGTCCGCTGTGTATGCTCAACTTGGATATGCGCCAGGCGGCGATAGAAAAACAATTTGGTGAAAAACTGGCTTTGCCAGTCTATTATATTACTGAACTGCTGGCCCTGGCTTGTGGTGATAAGCCCAGCCAGGTAGGGTTGGAGAAACACTTCGTAGAGGCAGGAACATACCTGCGCACTATCCAGGTAAGAGGAGCCGAAGCACGAGCCGCCGCCGAAAAGGCCGCCCAGGAAGCCGCTGAAAAAGCGCGGGCCAAAGCTGAAGCCGCTGCGGCCGCCAAGGCTGCAGCCGCCGCCAAGAAGGCCGCCAAGGCTGAAGCGGCTTCCAAGGCCGAGTCTGCCGACGGCCAGGCCGCACCAGCCAAGGAAGCGGCAGCCGGCAAACCAGCGGCCAGCGCAGATGGTGACCAGAAGAAGATCGACGCCTTCGTGGCCGCCTTTAACAAGAACCCGGACAAGATGGCTGCCAAGCTGGTGGCAGATGAAGCCCAGGCCGGCATACTGGTCTCTGCTCTGGATGACAAGAAAAAGAGCAAACTGGCCAGTTTGATGGTGAAGGACATGGAGTTGGCCAAGAAAGCGGCTGCTGCTTATGTGCAGCAGGAACTAAAGAAACAGGGTGAATGCCAAAGTTAATCCCGCCATCACAGATTCGGGATTGTATATAGAAGTTTTGAGGAGTACAACCAGGAGGGAGAAGGAGAGATGAAAAAGCGAGTCGGTGTATTCGTTTGCGAATGCGGCACCAATATCGCGGCTACGGTCGATACGGTCCAGGTGGCCGAATTTGCCAAAACCCTGCCGGGGGTGGTGTATTCCACCAATTATAAATATATGTGTTCGGATCCAGGCCAGGATCTGATCCGCAAGGCTATCGAAGAACAGAAACTGGAGCAGGTGGTGGTGGCCTCCTGTTCGCCCCGTATGCATGAGCATACCTTCCGCAAGGCAGCTGCTGCTGGCGGGCTTAATCCTTACATGATGGAAATGGTCAATATCCGCGAGCAGGATTCCTGGGTTCACCACGACAAGGACCAGGCCACCACCAAGGCCAAGTCACTGGTGCGGATGGCGGTGGCCAAGGCCCTCAGGAACAAGCCCTTGCAGGTTTCCACCGTGCCCATAACCAAGAAGGCCTTGGTGATCGGGGGCGGCATCGCCGGTATGCAGGCCGCCCTGGATATAGCCGAGGGCGGGCACCAGGTAATCATCGTGGAAAGAGAGGCCTCCATCGGCGGGAAGATGACCCAACTGGACAAAACCTTCCCCACCATGGACTGTGCCGCCTGAATTGGCACCCCCAAGATGGTGGCTGCGGCGCAGCACCCTAACATTGAACTGATGACCTATTCGGAAGTAACCGATGTCAAAGGCTTTATCGGCAATTTCAAGGTTACCGTCAAACAAAAACCCAAGTATGTCGACTGGGAATTATGTACCGGCTGCGGTACCTGCATGGAGAAATGCCCCACCAAGAAGATACCCGACGAATTCGATTTCGGCATGGGCCAGCGGACCGCCATCCATTTAGTATACCCTCAGGCGGTGCCCGGCAAGCCCTATATAGATGCAGCCCACTGCACCAAACTGACCAGCGGTAAATGCGGGATATGCGAAAAGGTATGTCCTACCGACTCCATCAGATTTAATGACATACCGGTCTTCAAGGAACTGGAGGTAGGCGCCATCGTAATGGCCACCGGCTATGACCAGTTCGATTGGAAATCAGCCTACGGTGAATATGGCTATGGGAAATACCCGGACGTCATAAGTGGGTTGGAGTTCGAACGATTGCTTTCCGCCGGGGGGCCTACCGGGGGCCAGATCAAGCGGCCTTCCGACGGCAGGGAACCTAAAAACGTAGCCTTCATTAAGTGTGTGGGTTCACGGGACGACACCAAAGGCAAGAGTTATTGCTCCCGGGCCTGCTGTATGTATACGGCCAAGCACGCTTACCAGGTGAAAACCAAGATCGAGGACAGCGAAGCCTACGTCTTCTATATGGATGTACGTACGGCTGGCAAGAGCTATGAAGAGTTCTATCAGCGGGCCTTGAATGCCGGCGCCAAATATATTCGGGGCCGGGTCAGCAAGATCTATCCCCGGGGAGATAAGTTGATATTGAAATCCGAAGAGACCTTGCTGGGCATGCCCATCGAAGTAGAAGCCGACCTGGTGGTCCTGGCTTCAGCCATGGTTCCCGCCGCCGGCGCAGTAGAACTGGCTAAAATGGTGGGATTTTCGGTGGACAAAGACGGATGGTTCCAGGAGGCCCATCCCAAGCTGCAGCCGGTGGAAACCTTTGCCGCCGGGGTATACTTGGCCGGCACCTGTCAGGGGCCCAAGGATATACCCGATACCGTGGCCCAGGCCAGCGGGGCAGCGGTCAAGGTACTGGGACTGCTGTCCAAGACTGAATTGGCCACCGAACCCATGGTGAGCGAAGTCGACGTAACGAAATGTTCGGGTTGCGGCCTGTGCGTACCGATATGTCCCTACAGTGCCATTTCCTTGCAGGAATACCGGGAACGGGGCGGGCACGGACACGGGCCCTTCACCCGCCAGGTAGCGGAGATAAACAGTAGCTTGTGTCAAGGCTGCGGCGCCTGTCTGCCTGCCTGCCGAACCTTGGCTTTAAACCTGAAGGGCTTCACGAATGATCAATTGGCAGCGGAGGTGGATGCACTATGTCTATAGAGACCAATGCAGCGGGCTGGGAGCCCAAGATAATAGTATTTGCCTGCAACTGGTGTTCATATGCAGCGGCCGACCTGGCCGGACTGAATCACCTGGAATATGGAGCCGATGTACGGATTATCCGCACTCCTTGTTCGGGCCGTATGGATCCCATGCTAATCCTGCGGGCCTTTAACCGTGGCGTGGATGGGGTGCTTTTATCCGGCTGACACCCTGGTGAATGCCACTATGGTAGTGGCAATTACTATCAGCGCCGCCGCCAGACGGTGATGAAGAGTCTGATGGAGTACATCGGTCTGGAGCCGGAGCGCTATCAGGTCGCCTGGATTTCCGGGGCCGAGGGGATCAAGTTCCAGGAGACGATGAGCAAGCTGGTTAAAGATGTCAAGCAGATGGGACCCAACCGAAAGCTGAGGGATGCGCAATGAAAGAAATAACTGAAAAAATCCAGACGATTGCAGCCCGGCTTTTCGAGGAGGGTAAAATAGACGTTTTTATCGCCTGGGAAAAGGGCGAGCGGGATTATCAGGTCAAAGCCTATGTAGCCCGCAGTAAAGAGGATGTCAAAAACATTGTGTTCAATGAATATGCCATCTACAACGTGGCCAACATGCTGCTTAAATTCCGGGATGGGCACGAACGCATCGGCATTGCGGTCAAGGGTTGCGATTCCCGTGGTATAGTCAGGCTGCTGGAAGACCTGCAGATAAAGCGGGAGCGCCTGTACATCGTGGGTATTCCCTGCCCGGGCTTGAAAGATCCCCTGGCCGCGGCCAGGAACTACGGCGGTTTCAGGAAACAGGCGGAACCGGAGGGTTTGGCCAAAAAATGTTTGGATTGCATCCAGCCCAACCCGGTTATTTATGACGATATCATTGGACCCGAACAGAGTCCCCGCCAGCAGGGAGAACGTTTTGCCCGGGTTAAAGAATTGGAGCAGATGACCCCCGACCAACGATACGATTTCTGGGAGAAGACCTTGTCCACCTGTATCCGCTGTTATGCCTGCCGGCAGGTGTGCGTGGCCTGTGATTGCCGCACCTGTATATTTGATGAGATGAAGCCTCAATGGGTGGGGCGCGAGAACAGCACCACCGACAACATGATGTATCATTTGGTCAAGCACGCACATATGGCGGGCCGCTGTATAGAATGCGGTGAATGTGAACGGGTCTGCCCGGTCAATATCCCCTTAATGCTGTTGAACCAAAAGCTCATCAAAGATGTAGGCACTTTCTTTGACGGACCGGAAGCGGGCCTCAAATACGTGGAAGGAAACAAGCCTCCATTAAGTGTGTATCGCATCGATGATCCAGACAGCTTTTTGTAGGGGGTGGTAAGAGATGAAAGCATTAAGTAAAGGCAAGCTAACCGAAGTATTGGATAAACTGAGCAGCCAGCAGGAAGTGTTTGTGCCTCTGCAGAAAGGGGAGCAAAGCGGTTACTTCAGTTGGGCTGATTACCAACCTGACCGTGATGAATTGATGTTGGAGGCCTTAAATGTCTATCAATCACCTAAGAATGTGGTGCTGCCCCAGACCGAGAGGATGTATGGCATTATAAGCCAGGGGATGGAGGCCAAAATCGACCAGACTTTTGAGGATTCTCACCCCACGGTCATTTTCGGGGCCCGGGGCTGTGACGTCAAAGGCATCCTGGCCATGGATGAGGTCTTCCTCACCCGGGGTTTTGTGGACAGTTTTTACCAGGCCCGGCGCGCCAACAATACCATAATCGCCAACGCCTGTTATGCCCCCGGACCCAATTGTTTCTGTCCGGCCATGGAGGTCGACCCGGTGGATCCGGCCGGTGCAGATGTGATTATCCGTGACTGCGGGGATTATTATGCTTGGGAAGCCCTCACCGCGAAGGGTGAAGCCGTGACTGCCCAGCTCGAGGGCTTGTTGGAAGACAGGGACGTTAAACTGCCTTCGGCCCAGCCTTTTGAGATGCAGGTCGATTACCAGGGGGTAGCAGAAAAGCTTAAAGACATGTTCGACCACCCCCTCTGGGACAAGATGGCCGAGCCCTGTATCAACTGCGGAATGTGCACCTATGTATGCCCATCCTGCTATTGTTTTGACATCCAGGTCAAGATGTTCGGGGAAAAGGGTTACCGGTTCCGGGCCTGGGATTCCTGCATGTTCGAAGAATATACCCGTGAGGCGGGCGGCGGCAATCCGCGCGGAGCCAGCAAGGAGAGGTTCCGGCAGCGCTTCCTGCACAAATTGGAGTTTTTCCAGGAGCGATACGGAACTCCGCTCTGCACCGGCTGCGGAAGATGTATCATCGTCTGCCCCACTGACGTTAACATCGCCAGGATTATCAAGGCTGTGAAGGAGGCGGAGGTAGAGTGATGAAAGAATCTGAAAAAGGCATGGCCATCGAGCAGCCGCTGGTACCCACAGTGGTGGAAGTAATAGATATTGTTGACCGCACCCCGGATGTAAAGAGTTTTTTTGTGCGGAACACCGACGGCAGCGGACTCCCTTTCCAGGTCCAACCGGGGCAGTGCGGTATGGTTTCACTTTTACCGGTGGGTGAAGCCATGATCTCCTGTACCTGGCAGGAAGAGCAGGAGTATTTGGAGTTTGCCATCAAACGGGTGGGTCTCTTGACCGATGAACTGCATCGGATAGAAATAGGCCAGAAGATCGGGGTCCGAGGGCCTTACGGCAATGGTTTTCCAGTAGAAGCCTGCAAGGGCAAGGACATGGTATTCATTGCCGGCGGCATCGGCTTGGCCCCCCTGCGTTCATTTATCAAGTATTGCTTCAAACACCGCCAGGATTATGGCCGGATCACTATCATCTACGGATCCCGCAGTTCAGCCGACCTCTGTTTCAAGGAGGAACTGTTCGATTTGTGGCCACAGGAGCAGGACACCGAGGTTTTCGTCACCATTGATAATCCGGAACCGGATTGGGACGGTCATGTGGGTTTCGTCCCTGCTTATCTGGAAGAATTGAATCCCAGCCCTGAGGGAGCGGTGGCGGTGGTATGCGGACCGCCCATAATGATTAAGTTCGTCCTGCAGTCCCTGGAGAAGATGGGGTATGGGGACGACCAGGTTATCACTACCCTGGAGATGCGCATGAAATGCGGGATCGGCAAATGCGGCCGCTGCAACATCGGCAGTGAATTCATTTGCCTCGATGGTCCGGTTTACTATCTGAAACAGCTGCGCCAGCTGCCGGCAGAATGGTAAGGTGCAGCCTGCCCCATTTCAGATCGTCAAAGGGCCAATAGCTGCGTGAATACGAAATGCCCGTCAATCGCCGTACCTGAGGTACGCTGCAATGACGGGCATTACTATTGTCTTGCGTCAAGTTTTTCTATGGGGTCTGACAACAGCAGTTGGCCTGCATCTGCAGCACCCGGCGGTTTACGTCATCCCAGTTAACCAGGTTCCACCAGGCTTCTACCCAGGCCGCCCGTTTGTTCTGGTATTTCAGGTAATAGGCATGCTCCCAGACATCGCACACCAGTAGGGGCACCGCTCCCCACTGGGTAAGGTCCTGGTGCTTTTCCGCCTGCAGGACTACCAACTTCCCAAACGTCGGATTGCAAGCCAGTACTGCCCAGCCGGAGCCTTCTACGGCCACTGCCGAAGCGGTGAATAGTTTCTTGAAGTTGTCGAAAGAGCCGAAATCACGATCGATCAGTTCCGCCACTGGTCCGGCGGCAGGACCGCCTCCGTTCGGTTTCATATTCTCCCAGAACATGGTGTGGAGGATGTGACCGGAACCATGAAAAGCCAACTCTCGTTCAATATGTTTGATCAATCCGAAATCGCCTTTGGCGATTGCGTCAGCCAGTTTGGCTTCGGCATTGTTGAGGCCGTCGACATATCCTTTGTGGTGCATATCATGGTGCAGTCGGACCGTCTCGGCATCATAATGCGGTTCCAGAGCATCATAGGCATAGGGCAGTTCAGGAAGGGAATGAGCCATTAATCAACACCTCTTTCCATAAATTTTTACCAAAATGTTTGTTCATATATGAATTCTAGCCCAAATTCATCTGTCAAGCCAGCCATTGCAACAAATAAATGGGAAATCATGGGGCCGGTTGGTCGCCCTTACCTAAGTTAGATGGCCAATAAATACGACCACTGGCATAATAAAAGCGACCTGAATCTGGTGGATTCAAGCCGCGAAAAATCTTTCATTTACCCCCGGTCAAACCTGTTACTGAGTCAACGCGGCTCCATCTACCAGTTTGCTGGTCTTGGTGGAAGTATCATATTGAACATATATAGATTGTTTGTCAAGATAGTTGAATTGAACCCTGACCGTGACCATACCATCCTTAATTATGCTCTCATACTTGGCTGCCGGGATTGTGACCACCTGGAATGGGGCCTTCCTCTCTGATTGCGGTTTCACCATGTCCTGTTCAACGACTATCTCCTGCCGAACCTTATCAACATAGTATTTGCTAATTCGGTCGGCATTGCCGCTTAGTATATATAAAGCCTGATCGTCATGAATAACCGGGTATATGGATGCCCCTTGCCGGGTCTGGAGCAGGGTGATTCCATCATTGGTTACCCAACCGATGCCCAGATCGTGGAATACTTCCGGTATTTGCTGGACTCTATCGGCTTTACCCATTGATGCCAGATAAAGGCCTGCCCCGGCCAGTATCACTATCGCTGCCGTTATCAATACATACTTCTTCACACCATTACCTCCTTTTCGATCCGACCGTATCACCAGGCCACCGCATATGCCAGTAATTTGCGGCATTCGGGTTCTGGCGGCTAGTCTTACTAATTCTATTCAGGAGACAGGCGGAACATGCCTTGGCCGTTTAACCAGACATCCTTCTTACCAGTTTTCATGGCGGAGGGAGGCTCCAATAAAACAACCGTTTTTTACACCATGGACAAAAACTGAGTTAAATCCAGGACTGGCCTGAAGGCAGGATGTATCCAGTTGCGGGGAGATTTAAGAATCACAAGAAATTGTAAGGATAATGAATGGGGCTCTGTTTACGGCAGGTCAAAACAGGTCACAGTTGGCAAAAGTGGCATACAAACTGGGCCAGGGCCTCGACGTCATCAATCGCGATTACCGGTAAGCCGCACTCCAGGGAAAAATCAGCTGCCAGGGCTACGGTGCGGGGCAGGAGCATGGGGACGGGATCGATCGCCTGTCGCAAGACCTCCACCTTGGGCAAGTCTTCCTTTTTGAAGCCTTCCACTATTATGAGGTCGATGTCCGCCGGTACTGATTCGAGGATCTGTTCCAGGCTCGGTTCTGTCTCGTAGCGCTGGTAACGGATGCTTAGGAGGGGAGAGATGACGGCGGCAACATCGGCCCCGGCTTGCAAGGCCAGTTCGGAATCCTTACCGGGCAGGGCGATGTGGTCATGATGGGTATGTTTGATGAAGGCTATTTTAAGTCCCTGTTGTTTCAGGTAGGTTATTAATTGTGTTAATAGCGTGGTTTTGCCGGCGTTGTGCCGGCCTACGAAACTTATTGCTGCTTTCATATCCGAGATCCCTTTCCAGAACAGACTGGGGCAGCTATGTAGCTCCTATTCAAGAGGTTTTTTATTCAGCTGATTTCGCGTCGGGCGGTGATGGAATCCGTCTGGCGCAGTGACGAGCCGGCGACCAGGGTAATCAGACCGATCAAAACCACCATTATACCGCTATAATAACCGTAGTTCAGTCCCTGGTCCAGCATCCATCCCCCTAACGCCGGCCCGATAGCCCGCCCCAGGCTGTCATAACCCTGGAGTATACCCATGGCGGAACCTTGAGCGCTGAGGGTCCGCTTGGACACCGCCGCCGAAATTGATGGCCGGGTCAGACCGATACCGGTGGAAAAGACCACCATAAATATAATTGAGCTGGCGATGTCATAGGTGAAAATGAACAAAGCCAGACTAATTCCCAGCAGGGTTATTCCGATGGTAGCGGTGCGCTCTTCACCCACTCGGGTGATCATCCTTCCCACCAGCAGCCCCTGAACCAGAGCGGAGGTTATGCCGGCGGCCGTGAAGGACCAGCCAATATCGTGAGCGCCAAAGGACAGCTTGGCCTGGGTAAACAGGGCATAAGTGGCATGGTGGATCGATTCGCCGATACTAACCGCCAGGATGACCAGGAAGAACACCACCAGCGGGCTGCGCAGCCCTTCCAGCAGAGAGGCCCTTTCAATCTTGACCTGTTTGTTGACTCGGTTTTCCAGGGGCAGCGATTCTTTGAGCAACAGCCAAATGGCGACCGTATTGATTAGCCCCAGGATACCAGCGAAAACGAAGGGGAAGGCCAGCGAGATTTGCGACATCAGGCCGCCCACCGCAGGGCCAAAGACCATTCCCATGCCCATGGCCGCGCCTATCATTCCCATGGCACCGCCTCGTTTGTCCAAGCTGGTGGAATCAGCTACATAGGCCATGGCCGTGGGCAGGGTGGCACAGGAAAGACTGCCGCCCACGGCTCGGATCAGGTACAGCATCCACAGCTCGGTAGCAAATCCGAAGAGCAGGAATGTAAAGGCATATCCGCTGATCCCGATCAGCAGTAATGGCTTGCGCCCAACTCGATCGGAATAAGCCCCCCATATGGGAGCGAATATGAACTGGCAAACTGCGTATACCGTGATCAGCAGACCCAACTGAAAGCCGTTGGCCCCCAGCGCCTCAGCATAGTAAGGTAAGACCGGCATAATTATGCTGAAGCCCATGCCCACCAAAAAAATGGATCCGAAGAGAATGGTCATGGACTTGTTTCCTGAAGAAGACTCCATTAGTTAGCTCAATCCTTTACAGCCTGAACAATTGGGCTTTGATGAGATTAATTCTACTCTCTTGGCCTTATTTAAGCCAGGTTTATTTTGGGCCCGGCGATTCGGTTGGGACTGAGCCAGTCGCCTCTTTCAAAGCCGCAAAGACTCCCCCCAGACCAGCCAGGTCGCTGGGGATTATCAGTTTGGTGGCCTGCCCTTCGCCCAAGGCTTTGATAGCTTCCAGCGACTTCAGAGCTATCACCTTGTCGTCGCTCTCGGCCTCGCGCAGCATAACCAGACTGTCTGCAAAGGCCCGCTGTACGTTGAGGATAGCCTGGGCCTCACCCTCGGCCTCGAGAATTCTGGCTTGCCGGGTGCCCTCAGCTTGCCTGATATTGGCTTCCTTGATACCCTCGGCATTAAGGATATTGGCTTGCTTCAGTCCCTCCGCTTCCAATATGGCAGCGGTCTTCTGTCCTTCGGCCAGTAGGATGGCCTGGCGTTTTTCGCGCTCCGCCCGCATCTGTTTCTCCATAGCGCTCTGAATATCTTCGGGTGGGAGAATGTTTTTCAGCTCCACCCGGTTTACCTTGATGCCCCATTTATCAGTGGCTTCATCCAAAATGGAGCGGAGTTTGGTATTGACCAGATCCCGGGAGGTCAGGGTCTCATCCAACTCCAGATCACCGACGATATTACGCAGGGTGGTGGCGGTCAGATTGTCGATGGCGAAAATCGGGTTTTGGATCTCATAGACAAAACGAAAAGCGTCAGTCACCTGATAATAGACGACGGTGTCGATCATCATGGTCACATTGTCCTTGGTAATGACCGGTTGAGGGGCGAAACTGACTACCTGTTCGCGGAGGTCGACGATGGCCCGAAAGCTGTCCACAAATGGTATCAGCATATTAATGCCCTGTTCGGCCGACTTGTGGTACTTGCCCAGCCTTTCTACGATGCCTACCGAGGCCTGGCGAATGATCTTGATGGAGGAATAGGCAATCAGGATTACGAACAGCACCAGGATCACATTGACGAAGACGGTTACAAATGCATCCATTCATCTCATCCTTTCTTTATTCATAATGTATTCTAGTTCAAATTAATAAACGCCTTGTCGACCACCAGCTTAACGCCGTCGACTCCAATCACTACCACCCGGATGTTTTCTTCAATATATTCCTTGGAAGTGGCGGTCCAGATCTCTCCGTTGACTTTGACCTGACCGAAATTCAGGGGGGAAATGGGGGTGAGGGCTATGCCCTGTTGGCCGATCAGTGCCTTTACATTGCTGACAGTATCATTGGATTTGATGGTCTTCATCAGCAGCGGCCGGGTAAATACGATTAACACCAGGGTGATAATGGAGAAGATCAGCAGCTGGGCTGGCAGACCAGTTAAGATTCCTATCGCGGCGGCCCCGGCCACCAACAAGGCCGCGATGGCCAGCCATAAGAACCAGAAGCCGGATGAGAATATCTCCACCGCCCCGCATAGGATGGCGATCAGGATCCATTGCAAAGATGACATGTATACACCTCCCGTCTCTAGTACTAGTTTACTCGATAATTAAGGTCTGCGGCGGTAACCTCATATTAGCCGCATGATGGAAATGCTTGTTCCGGGAAATTCAGGTATAGATATAATATACGTTATTGGGTCAAATTTTACGAATTTTCACCACATCCCATTCTGCTTGGTCCGTCCAAGCAGTCACTTTATTAAGACAATGAGGCACCCGCTTCTAAAGCAGGCGCCTCGTATTTTGGGCAATCGAATATTGATTAAGGATTCCTCGATTTGTTTTGAACGATAGAGGCTCAAGCCGGGTGAACCGATGATCAACTGCTGAACCGGTAGAGATCGCCGTCTTGGGTGATCCCGGGCCGGAGCAGTATCTCCGGTTTGGGGAGCCGCAGACCCAGAGCTTCCAGCAGAACGTCCTCGATAACCTCCACTGCTTGGACCTGGAGTTCGTCCCGTACCTCTTCCGGCAGATCCTGGAGATCGCGCAGATTTTCTTTGGGGATGAGCACTTTCTTGATACCAGCCCGATGAGCGGCCAGCAGTTTCTCCTTGATCCCACCGACTGGCAGGACTGCACCCCGTAAGGTAATCTCCCCGGTCATGGCCAGCGTCGGATTGACCTTGATGCCGGTGACCAGTGAGGCCAGGGCGGTAAACAACGCTACTCCGGCAGAGGGACCGTCTTTGGAAACCGCTCCCGACGGCACGTGGATGTGTACATCCCTCTCCTTGAAGTTGAAACTAAGGCTGCTCAGCGGCAGCCGCGATTTGATCAGGCTCAGTGAGATACGGGCCGATTCCTGCATTACCTCGCCTAGTTTACCGGTCAGAATCAACTGCCCGGACCCAGCCATATCGGTGCCCTCGATGAACAGTATCTCTCCGCCTACCGGGGTCCAGGCCAGTCCGGTGGCTACACCGGGGGGATTGTCGGCCTGGGCTACATCATGTCGGGCTATCTGGTGGCCTAATATATCTTCCAGCAAATCCGGGGTTACCACATAAGGTGCGGGCGCCTTGCCGGACACTATTTTCTCCGAAGCTACCCGGGCAATTGAGGCCAGCTGCCTCCTTAAACCTCTGACTCCGGCCTCCTGGGTGTAATCGGCAATCACTTTTCGTATGGTTTCATCTTCGATGACCAGCATCTCAGTATTCAGCCCATGTTCCTCCAGCACTGCCGGCAACAAATGCTCCCGGCCGATATGGAATTTCTCGTTCTGGGTATAGCTGGAGATGGGGATTACCTCCATCCGGTCCAGCAGCGGTCCTGGTATGGTATCGGTCGAGTTGCCGGTAGCTATGAAGAATATCTCCGACAAGTCATACGGAACCTCCAGGTAATGATCGGTGAAGGTGCCGTTCTGCTCGGGGTCCAACACCTCCAGCAAGGCACTGGCCGGATCGCCGTTGTACGCGGCTATCAGTTTATCTACTTCGTCCAGTACGAAAACCGGGTTCTTCTGGCCCGCTTTGCGCAGGTTCTGGATGATCCGGCCCGGCAGGGCGCCCACATAGGTGCGGCGATGACCGCGGATTTCGGCTTCATCCTTGATTCCCCCTAAGCTGACCCGGATGTATTTGCGGCCCAGGGCTTCGGCGATGCTCTTACCCAGGCTGGTTTTGCCGGTCCCAGGCGGCCCTACCAATAAGATGATGGATCCTTTCTTATCCTTTTTAAGCTTCATAACCGCCAGGTGCTGGATGATGCGGTCCTTGACTTTTTCCAGGCCGTAGTGCTGGTCGTCAAGGATCTGGCGCGCAACCTGCAGATCTATTTCCCGGGTCTCACCCGGACGCCAGGGCAATTCGACCAGGATGTCCAGGTAGTTGCGGATCACATTGTAATCAGGACTGTTGGGACTCTGGCTCTCGTATTTGTCCACTTCCGCCAGGGCGACCTTCAATACCTCAGGCGGCATACCTGCTTCCTCAATCAAGCGGCGGTAGTCTTTGCCTTCCGGGGCGCTCTCTTTCAGTTCATCCTGGATGTTCTTCAATTGTTCCCGCAGTATATTCTCGCGATGTGCCTTATTGGCCTTTTCGCTCATTTTCTCGGCCATCTCGATCTGCAGTTTGATCGACTCTTTTTGCTTGAGAAGATGGTCCATAAACTGCAGGCTGCGCTCTTTCAAAGAGCGGGTTTCAATCAAGGCCTGCTTCTCAGCGGCGGAGATATGCAGGTATTGTCCCACATGACCCATTAACAGGTTGAGATCCTGTTCATCGTCAAACGCCTTGACAAAAGGTTCGGACCCTTTGAAATGGGATCCGATCTCATGGATCAGACGCTTGATGTAGTTGAGCATCTCTTCCCGGCTCTTGAGGTCCAGGTCGACATCATCCGGGGCCAGGGTATACTCAGCCCGGACGGTACCATCATCGATGGACAGGCTGGTAACCTCTACCCGTTCCAATACCTTGATCTTTAACAGGTGATGCTGTTCCTGTTTCAGTTTGCCGAGCAGTTTGACCAGAGTGCCGACCCGGTAGAAATCATCTGCCTCAGGAGATGTATGCTTCGAACTCCGCTTAAGTGCCAGCACGATAGCCTGTTCCTCGTTGTCGTGCAAGAGGGTCTGGAGCGATTCGCCCTTGTAAGCAAGGGTGTATTCCATGCCAGGCAGCAAGATTATATCCGAAATGGGGATGACATTTAGTACCAATTGATCTGTTTGATGGTTCATATCGGTCTTCCTTTCCTTAATTAAAGGTCACTTAAATAAGTGAACAATCATTTACAATAAGAGCAAATTAATAAGGGCTCAAGTCCCTTCGTCGAAGAAATAATTATCGCAGCAGTGCCGCCTGAATCATTTGGATCATATCCTCCAGCATCGTCGTTGGTTCAGCGCCCCGTTCGCGGGAGCGGACGGCGATGGTTTTGACGGGGTCAAACAATATGGCATGAATACTGGTATTGTCGACATCTTTCAAAATGCGCCGACGCTTGAATTCGTCCAGGACATCCTCTATGGGCAGCCGTTCGGACCGGGTGCGGCATTTGTCGGACAAGGCCGGACAGCTGGAGAATTGCTCCACGAAATAAAAGACTTCACCATGATTGGTTATATACGTGTAATAAGACCGGACCAGGGTTTCTATTAGCTGCTCCCCGGACATGTCCCGGCGCACCCGGGCAGTCAAATAATCCCGCACCTGTTGCTGGTACTCGCGGTAGGTGTCCTGAAGCATAGCTTCCTTATTATCGTAATAAATGTAAACCGTTGCCGGTGATACTCCCGCTTCCCGGGCTATCTTGGCAATAGAAGCGCCCTGCAGGCCTTCTGACAAAATCAGCTTGAGCAATGCTTGTTTGATGCTTTCTTGTTTACGGTCGTCTTTTCTTCGCATAACATCACCTTAGTGCAATAATAAATGAACATTCACTTAAAGTCAAGGAAAAAGTTGGCCGGGGGCAAGTTGACTGCAAGACCAGGGTGTTTTAATATGGTATGGAAAAATAAAGGCCCAATGTATGGAAAGGCAGACTAATGGAAAACGAAAGAAAAATGGCGGTGCTGATAGACGCCGATAATGTATCCGACAAATATATCAAATATATTTTTGATGAGATCTCCAACCATGGGACTCCTACATATAAGAGGATTTATGGAGATTGGACCAGTCCCAACCTGTCATCCTGGAAGGGGGTCTTGCTCAATTATTCAATTACCCCTATCCAGCAATATAGTTACACTACCGGGAAAAACTCCACGGATTCAGCACTGATTATCGATGCCATGGACATACTATACTCCAAGAATGTAGACGGCTTCTGTATCGTGTCCAGCGACAGCGATTTCACCAGGCTGGCAGCCCGTCTGCGCGAGGCAGGCATGTACGTGGTCGGCATGGGTGAGAAGAAGACCCCCCTGCCGTTCATTACCGCCTGCGAGAAGTTTAAATACCTGGAGGTGTTGGCCGCTCCCACCGCGGATGAAAAAACCCCGGCGGCCAGCAAGGTGGAAAAGACGACCCCACCTCAGGAAGGCATGGCCAGTATCACTGAATTGATTGAGACCATCCGTACCATTGTCAACGAGACCTCTGATGATGACGGGTGGGCCTTTCTGGGCGAAGTAGGGAAGCGTCTCAACAAACGCTACCCTGATTTTGATACCCGCAACTACGGGCATGCCAAGCTCACCCCGCTTATATCATCGTTGAAACAGTTTGAGATCCAATCCCGCAAATCAAGCCGGCCCCATATTACGCTCAAGTACATCCGTAATAAATGATGCCCGCCGATCAAATGAATCAAGCCAAGCTCCGGCCATGTTAAAGGGCCGGTTTTTTGTGCGGCGCCGTTTCTCCGGAGCACAGCCGAGCATAGTGGCTGTATAGGGTTTACCCGGTTTGACAAAAATGGGGGTAGATATAAAATATATATAGATTAGTCATTTGCACAAAAGTGTGCACAAGAGGAGGAGCCGATGCCAGCCTTGAGGAAAGACCTGCTTAATCCCAGCTTGGTCAAGATTCTACAGAGCTTTCAATTGGACAAAAACTACGTCCAGGGGGAAGGAAGCTATTTGACCGATGACCAGGGCATACGTTACCTGGACTTTATCGCCCAATACGGGGCGGTGCCATTTGGCTATAATCCGGATTTCATCTGGGAGGCGCTGTGGGCCGTGCGGGACAGCAAGCTGCCCAGCCTGGTTCAGCCCTCGCTGCCTGGTGAGGCCTTGCGTTTGGCCAATATCTTGGCCGACTGCTCACCGGGTGATTTGTGCTATTCCACCTTCTGCCAGAGCGGCACCGAAGCAGTGGAGGCAGCTATTAAACTGGCGCGTTCGGCCACCGGCCGGGAAATCATAATTTCGACCTACAATAGTTTCCACGGCAAGACCTTGGGATCGCTGTCAGCCACTGGCAAGGCGGCCTACCAGGCTCCCTTCCGGGCTCCTGCCCCGGGATTTATCAAGATACCGTATAACGATGCTGCCAGCCTGCGCCGAGTCCTGGAAGGCCATCCTAATGAAGTGGCGGCCTTCATCATTGAATTAGTACAGGGCGAGGGCGGGGTTGTGGTCGGTCAGGCTGATTACCTGCGGGAAGTGCAGCAGATCTGCCGCGAATTCGACATACTGTTCATTGTAGACGAAATCCAAACCGGTTTGGGGCGTACCGGCAGACTCTTTGCCTGTGAGCATTTCGGCCTGGAGCCGGATATCATGACCTTGGCCAAGGCTTTGGGCGGCGGGCTGGTGCCCCTGGGGGTGTGCCTGAGTTCTCCCCGGGCCTGGAACGAGGATTTCGGCAGGCTGCACAGCTCCACCTTTGCCAATAACAATCTTACCTGCTCAGTGGGTATAGCGGTTCTGGAAAGACTCTGCGCAGAGGAGCAGCTACTGGTTAAAGAGATCGCCACCAAGGGAGAATACCTTTGGGAGCGGGTGCAGACACTACGGAATAATTTCCCCGCCGTGGTCAAGGAAGTCCGCGGTCTCGGTTTGCTGGTGGGGATTGAGTTTTGGTCCATGCAGGATAACGGTTCCTATGATATGGCTTATATGGAGGAACAGGGCGGTTTTACCGCATTGTTGGCCGGATTCCTGCTCAACGTATACCAGATTCGCCTGGCGCCTTTTTTAAATAACTCCATGACCCTGCGTCTGGAGCCGACTCTTACCATAACCTATGAAGAAATCGACCGCGTCCTGGAAGCCTTGGAGGTCATATGCCAACTGCTCAACTACCGGGACTACGCCAGTCTTTATCGATATCTGATCGGAGATCAACGCAGACCCAGGATGATCAATGATTATCGTCCCGTGTCGCGGAAGGTCAAGGCGTCTCAATTGGAACCGGGAGAGAAACCCGCCCGCCGATTCGCCTTTATCATCCATTATCCGGCTCCAGAGGATGTTGTAATCAACAATCCTTCTTTTGCCGCTTATAGCCGCGACGAACTGTACCGGTTGATGGAGTGGGAGAGCACTATCAACGAACCCGGTCTGACCTGTACCATGCCCGCTATAAAGTCCTTGGATGGAACGGTAGCCGAGGGATGGCTGATCGGTGTACCCATGGGGGCCCGGGAACTAATGAGCATGCCCAACCAGGAAGTAGTAGATGTAATTGCCCGGGCAGTTGACATGGGGCGGGATCTGGGGGCAGAGATCGTTGGTCTGGGAGCCCTGACTTCAGTAGTTACCAAGGGCGGCCGGGCTGTTACGGGAAGAAATGTAGCCATTACCAGTGGCAACAGTTTTACAACCTTGATGGCAATTGAGGCCTTGTTCCTGGGCGCCGAAAAGATGAACGTAGAACCCATTGCGGCCAGGGCGGGAATAGTGGGGGCCAACGGGTCCATCGGGCGAGCCTGTGCAATGATGGTGTCGGAAAGAGTGTGCCAAATGACCCTGTTCGGGAGTCCCCAGCATCCCACCAGCAGCCGCTTGCGTTTGGATTCACTGGCCCGCGATATTCTGTCTTATGCCCGCACCCGGATGAGAGAGGGAGCCTTGGATGGGATGAGCCTCTGGCTGAGCCGCGTACTTAATACTCTGGAAAGCATGCCAGGAGCAACGGCTGGGCGGTTTGCCGAAATGATTGCCGGAGAAGGGGAACTCAGCCTCGAGGTTATGGTTCAAATCTGCGAATTCCTGGGGATCAGTGTTCCCCTGACCACCAGCACCGATATTGCTGCTGATCTGCCTGATTGCGAGTTGGTGGTGGCGGCCAGCAACAGTCCGGAATACCTTATATACCCAGATAATCTGCGCTGCGGAGCAGTGGTCTGCGATGTGGCCCGTCCGGCTGATGTGGCTCCCGAGGTATATGAAAAACGGGATGATGTACTGATTCTGGAAGGCGGGTTGGTGCAATACCCGGACGACATCTGTTTCGGCCCCAATCTGGGATATCGTGACGGGGTAAACCTGGCCTGTCTGTCGGAGACAGTCCTTTTGGCCCTGGCGGGTGATTGCCGCGATTACAGCATCGGCAACATCCTCTCTTTGGATACCATTCAATACCTGCGGGAACTGGCCCGCCGCCATGGATTTTCCTTGGCGGGCCTGCGGATGGGAAACCACGAGATAGATGATCAAGATATTGAAAAAATCTATCGCAACTCACTTCAACTCAAACGGGCTGAAAATATGTAACCTCTATAGTAGCAGGAATTAGCAATTCGGAATCGAATATATATGAGTGAAATAATTCGGGTAGGCTTCTCGGAGGAGGGACTTGGGATGAATGAATGGGTTCAGGACATAACCATTAAGGCGGATGGTAAATGGTATTTCGGAAAAGCGGAAATGTTTCGGCGTCAAATACTCAACATTTTAGCCAAAAACATGCATCGTCGTGATGACGGGAGCTACTATATAAAAATGGGCCAGGAAGAAAACCCGGTGATAGTCGAGGATGTGCCTTACTTGGCCAGCGGCATCAAGGAAGACCAGCTTCCGCTGGTTTTGGTCTTCCATGATCTGCAGGAGATGGTTTTGGATCATGAACTGAAACTTACCTTTAAGGGCGACGTTCCCTATATCTCTTTTAAGCATGAAGCGGATACTCGTTTGACCCGGGGTGTCTATTGGAAAATGAGCGAGTATTTCGACTTCCGTGGCGATGAGGTCTACTTCGTGCCCCCCCAACAGTAAAAAAGCCCTGAGGCCGTTCCCGTGAAGGGAGCGGCCTTCGTGTGTCTAGTCGAGCCTGGGATGGTGCATGTTGGGGGTACGGAAGCGGGCTTCGTTGATCTGCAGGGCTCGGTCGATTTCGGCCAGCATCTTATCCCGGTCTCGGGGCAGGAGGCCGTTGATGTTCCAGTAGTTGGAGATGTGATCGCTGACCACCATGCTGCCATCGCAGTGGAGGTTTTCGATCAGCACTCGTATCTCCCGCAAGGCCTCGTGAGGGCTTAATAATTGCATGGTTCCTGCTTCGATCTCGGCGATGATGGGAGTTTTGTATTCCGGGGCGAAGGTACGTAATCTAATAAAGTCCGGATTGATAGCACTCAAGACCCGGGCGCTGCCCTCAGCATGCTCTCTCCAACGGGCCTTGCCGCCAATACCGACCATATAGTATTCGCTGACCTCTATACCGGCCTCTTTCAGTTTCTGGCCGGCCTTTATGATTTCTGCAGCAGTGACCCCCTTACAAACCCTTTGCAAGGTTATGTCATCACCACTTTCCATACCCATATGAATCCGGGTTAGACCGGCCTCTTTCAGTCGCTTCAAATCTTCCAGGCTTTTTTTATTCACATAACGGGCTGAACCATAGATGGTGATCCGCTGCAGTTCAGGGAACAATTCCCGGGTGAAGCGGAAGATCTCCTCCAGCTGCTCGGTTTTCATTATAATGGTGTTGCCATCGGGAAAGAATACTGATTCTACATAGGGACCGTAATAGTCACGGGCAGTGGATAGGTCTTCTTTGATGTCCTCTACCGCCCGCACCCGAAAACGAGTCTTCTTATACAACGAACAAAAGGTACATTTATTGTGCGGGCAGCCGATGGTTGCCTGGATGAGAAGGCTGCCGGCTTCGCTGGGCGGCCTGTAGATAGTGCCTTCGTAACGCAAAAGTCATCACTCCTTCGCCGATAGGATAACAGATTTGAAGAAATAGTGCCACGAGGATCATCACTTCCTAGAACCGGCTCCACTTCAGGCCGGGGATACACTGAATATGGGAATAAATTGGAAGCTTGGCTCATATTTTTAATAGGAAGAAAAAGGAGGGATACAAAATATGACCAAGAAGATGATGACTATGGTGGCCATGGTAGTCCTGTCGGTGTGCCTTATAAGCGGTGGCTGTTCCAAAATCGACGAAAGCAAGGTCGACTCCTGGAAGGACATGTTCAAGATACCTACCGGCAGCGATAAGGGTACTGCCAATGACGAGCCGGTGCTAAATCCGGACCTTGCTAACCCTGGAGTGGAGCAGGTAGTAGTGAAGCTGTACTTTGCCGACGGCCAGAACCAGAAATTGGTGACGGAGGAGCGCAGTATCGGTAAGGTGGAGGGTATTGCCCAGCAGACCATGCACGAACTGATCAAAGGTCCCTCCAATCAGGAACTCCAGGGGGTGGTCCCGGCGGGCACGGAATTGCTGGACATAAACATCAAACCGGATGGATTATGTATTGTGGATCTGAGCCGGGAGGTCAATCAGGTCAGCAGTGCCAGGCAGGGAGAACTGATGGTTCAGGCCATAGCCAACACCCTGGGCCAATTCCCCGCCGTCAAAGAAGTCAGCTTCCTAGTGGAAGGGGAGAAAGTCAGCGTTTTGGGTGGATCAGTGAGTGTAGCCTTACCAGTGCAGGCCAATTATTTTGATTAGTATAAAATAAAACTGGCATCATAACATAGTATGGCAATCACACGGGAGAAGCAGGGCAGGTCTAGACTTCTCCCGATTTTTTAATTTGACCGAAAACTAACTGAACTGGAATATGCATTACAAAAGTGATAGAGTATTTAATGGATTGCAGAGGCTCGTCAAACAGCCTTGGCGCTGACTGATTGAATGGAGGGCTGGATTTGAAGAGCAGACCCATCGGCATATTCGATTCGGGAGTAGGTGGGTTGACAGTATTAAGAACCTTGATCGACCGGTTGCCTGGGGAAGACTATATTTATTTCGGCGATACCGCCAATGTGCCTTACGGCACCAAGACCCGGGAGCAATTGTTTGATTATGCCCACAATATCATCGACTTCCTGCTCGGCCACCAGGTCAAGAGTATTGTGGTTGCCTGCGGGACCCATTCTTCAGTAACCCTGCCGGAAATGGAGGCTGCCTGTCCGGTGCCGCTGTTGGGAGTAGTCAAGCCGGGTGCGCGGGCGGCAGTGAAGGCTACCCGTAATGGCAGGATCGGAGTAATTGCCACCCAAGCCAGTGTCCACAGCGGTTCCTACGCTAATGCCATAAAGTCCATAGACTCCCGGTGTTCGGTTCATTCTGCCGCCTGCGGCCGTTTCGTGCCCCTGGTGGAGAGCGGGCTGTTAAACGGTCCGGCCACCCGGCAAGCAGTGCGGGAGTATATAAAACCACTGCTGGATCTGGACATTGACACCCTAGTGCTAGGCTGCACCCACTATCCTTTTTTAGCCCCGATGATACAAGAATTGGCAGGACCGGATGTGACCCTGGTCGATCCAGCTGAAGAGACGGTATCCGAACTTACCGACTTATTGACCGCCAGGGACTTGATCAACGACAGCCATTTGGGCAGCCGTCGATTTTTTGTCAGCGGTAATGCGGAATACTTTTACCAGTTGGGCCGGATGCTGATCGGGGATGTGATCGAAGAGGTGAACAGGCACAGCATGGAAGAGCACCAGTCGTTGCAGGAGTTCAAGGGGGAAGATTATGCGCAGCATCTCGGCTGAGACCATTGCAAAGGCAGTTGCGGAGGCGGTAATTCAGGTCAATACGCACTTGCCTGGCGACATCCAGGCAGCTTTGGAGCGGGCCTTAAGCATTGAGACCAATCCGGCTGCCCGCTGCAGTCTGCAGATTCTGGCCGAGAACGCCTGCATTGCTGCTGAGGATAAGGTGCCGTTGTGCCAGGATACTGGTATGATAATAACCCATGTTGAGCTGGGACAAGACGTCCGTGTCTGCGGAGGGTTGCTGGAGGAGGCTATCAACCAAGGAGTACGCGATGGCAGCCGGCGCGGCCATCTGCGCCAATCGATAGTCAAGGACCCCTTCCTCCGGATCAATACCGGTGACAACAGCCCGGCTGTTATACATATCCGTCTGGTGCCAGGGGACTGCTTGCGCATCATGCTTATGGCCAAAGGAGCAGGCAGCGAAAACATGGGTCAGCTGACCATGCTGAAGCCTGCAGCTGGCATCGAGGGAGTCAAGCAGTTCGTCTTGAAGGTAGTCCGGGAAGCAGGCGGCAATCCATGCCCGCCGATCATAGTTGGGGTCGGGGTCGGCGGCAATATGGAGAAAGCCGCCCTTATGGCCAAGGAAGCCCTGCTGCGACCGGTAGGGGAGCCCAATCGCCGACCGGAATTGGCACAGCTGGAAACCGAAATGCTGACCGCCATCAATGGACTGAAAATAGGAGTCCAGGGCTTAGGCGGCGACACTACTGCTCTGGCGGTCCATATTGAAACCTTTCCGACCCACATCGCCAGTCTGCCGGTGGCAGTCAACTTGGGGTGCCATTGCACCCGCCGAACAACCATCGAATTATAAAGCAGGGCCATTAGTTGGAAACCAGCGTCAGTGCCGGGGCAACAGATTTGGCCGGCGTTTACCCAGGAGTAAAATAATGAAGACTATTCAGGCGCCTTTAAGCAAGGAAGATGTAATGGGTTTGACGGTAGGAGAAACGGTGCTGGTGAACGGCACCATCTACACCGCTCGTGATGCCGCCCACCAGAGGATGGCGGCTGCTATTGAGGCGGGAGACAAGCTGCCGTTTGACCCCCAGGGACAGGTGATATATTACACCGGTCCCAGCCCGGCTCCCCCGGGAAGGGTAATCGGTTCGGCGGGACCGACTACCTCCGGTCGCATGGATATCTATGCGCCACTCCTGATTGAACGGGGACTCAGGGTGATGATCGGCAAAGGAGAGCGGAACCAGGCCGTTAAAGATGCCATGTGTAAACACGGTGCCGTATATTTGGCGACGGTAGGCGGGGCGGGTGCATATCTGGCCCGAAGGATCATTGCGGCTACGGTGGCCGCTTATCCAGAATTGGGACCGGAAGCAGTCTATCGACTAGAGGTAAGGGATTTCCCTTGTATAGTGGCCATCGACGCCCGCGGCAACGATATATATGAACGGTAAAGAAAGAATAATGAGGAGGCAGTTATGACCAGACCCGATAACCGGCAAAATGATGAGATGCGTCCAGTGCGTTTTACTCCCGGATTCACCAAAAACCCAGATGGATCGGTGTTGGTACAGACCGGTGATACCATGGTATTATGCACCGCGATGGTGGAAGCCAAAGTACCTCCGTTCCTGAAAGGGAGTGGCACGGGATGGGTGACGGCTGAGTATTCGCTGCTGCCTTCGTCCACGGAAACCAGGACCCAGCGGGAGGCCACCAGGGGCAAGATAAATGGCCGGACTTCGGAAATCCAGCGACTGATAGGGCGTTCGCTGCGGGCAGTTGTGGACTTGCCGGCTCTGGGCGAACGAACGATATGGATTGATTGCGATGTCCTGCAGGCTGACGGGGGGACCCGGACAGCTTCAATAAGCGGCGCTTTCGTGGCATTGTGCCTGGCCCTGATGAAACTCCAGGCGGAAGGCGTTATAAAGGAACTGCCCATCATTGACTATGTAGCCGCGGTCAGCGTAGGCATTGTGGCTGGTGAAACCGTGCTGGATCTTGAGTATATTGAGGATTCTCGGGCAGAAGTGGATATGAATGTGGTTATGACCGGGAGGGGCAACTTCGTTGAGGTTCAGGGGACGGCTGAAGGAGCCCCCTACAGCAAAGCCAAACTGGATGAAATGCTGGCTTTAGCGGCAAAGGGGATCCAGGAAATATTTGATCTGCAAGCTAATATTATTGGAAAGGGATTCGGTAATGGTCCGGGACCTGTTGATAGCAACTAGAAACCGCAAAAAGAAAGCCGAGCTGCAGGAAATTCTGGCGGGCTGGCAGGTCAACCTGGTCAGCCTGGATGAGCTGGAGGGCATGCCGGAGGTGGATGAAGACGGGACTACCTTCGCCGCCAATGCTCTAAAGAAAGCTCGTACCATGGCTGAATTGAGCGGAATGATAACCCTGGCCGATGATTCCGGCCTGATGGTAGACGCCTTGGGCGGGGCACCGGGGATCTTTTCCGCCCGTTTTGCGGGACCAGAATGCCGCGACGCCGACAATAACGCCAAGTTACTGGATCTAATGCATGAGGTGCCGGAAGCAGAACGGACTGCCCGGTTCGTCTGTGTTATAGCGGTGGCCATCCCAGGGGGTGAGGCGCAGACAGTTCAGGGCATTTGCGAAGGCACGATAATTACAAGGCCCCGCGGCCAGAAGGGCTTTGGTTATGATCCTCTATTCATCCCAGCGGGTTTCACCTCGACCTTCGCCGAACTGGGTGAGGACATAAAGAATCGAATCAGTCACCGGGGCAGAGCCTTGCAGGCAGCCAAACCGCTGTTGCAGCGGCTTTTAAACACGGAGGGTTGAGTTTGCGGATTGCAGCGGTAGCCGATACCCATGGCCATACCGAAAGCATAATCTCCCGGCTGGCCTATGTAAAACCCGACTACCTGCTGTTCGCGGGGGATTTTTACCGGGACGGGCGGGCCATCGCCGGGAGGCTCAAGATCGAAGCCGCGATTGTAGCCGGCAATAGCGATATGTCCTATCGTGACCGGCAAGAACAGGTGGTAAACCTGCACAACCACAGGTTTTTGTTGATCCATGGCCACCAGTACGGAGTGAAAAACAATCTGAACCGTTTGTACTACTATGCTCTGGAACTAGAAGTGGAAGCAGTGGTTTTTGGCCATACCCATAGCCCAATCTGCCAGCGGGTGGGTGATATTTGGATGATCAATCCAGGCAGCCCGGTCCGGCCAAGGCTTTCTGCCCGGGCCAGCTACGCCCTGATAGAAGTGGACCAGGAGAGTATAAAGCCGGCCATCCAATGGATGGCACCCTAGATACGGAGTCTTTTATCATGATTGAGGCGACAACCGATGATTGTTGCAGTATAATGCTATTAAACTGATGCGGAAGATGCATTATTAATTGGTTTCGAAAGGGGAATAAAGGTGGAAGAACTGGCCAAACAAGTGAAGCAGGAGATGCTGCGCACGGTAATATGGGTTGCTGTCGCTATGGCTATTGGAATAGGTATATTTACGGTCTTGTGGAGATAAATTATTGATGGGATCGGGTGCAAGGAGCGGTTGACCTCAACTGCTCCTTATTTGTTAATTGGTTTAGCCAGCGGAGAAAGTCCTTTGGGATTGACAACCGGACCGATGCTCCTTATAATTGATTTATGAATACCCATCAGGGGTATATAGAGGTGATCAGATGCAAACAGAAGAAAGAAAAAAGATTATTTCCCGACTGAAACGCATTGAAGGCCAGGTCCGGGGGGTGCAGCGGATGATTGATGAGGAAGCCAATTGCAGCGAGATTCTCAATCAGATAGCCGCCATAAAGTCGGCTGTTCATCAGGTCGGTGTAATCATATTCGAGCATCATGCCCATGAATGCATCGCCCGATCGCTCCAAACCGGCGATAGTGGAGAAGCTTTCGAAGAGATGGTGAAAGTGATGGGTAGGTTTATAAAATGAAATATTAAGGAGGAATCAAAATGTCCAATGTCAAGACCTTGACCGCCGACAATTTTGAAAGCGAAGTGTTACAGGCTCAAAAACCAGTTCTGGTGGATTTCTGGGCTCCCTGGTGCGGACCCTGCAAGATGATCGGACCCATTGTTGATGTTCTGGCTGAGGAAAATGCTGCCAAGCTGGAAGTGGGAAAACTGAACGTGGACGAGAACCCTTCGCTGGCTGCGCAGTACGGGGTGCGGGGAATTCCGACCCTGTTGTTTTTTAAAGACGGAAAAGAAGTCAAGCGCATTGTGGGCGGTCAGAACAAGAATCAGCTCCAGAAAACCATCGATGAAGTTACGGCATAACACGCTGAAGAGAATCTAGAACCGGCTGACAGGGTGGCCATCATTTTGGTGGTCACCTTTTATTTTGGCCTGCGGATCGAGTCCAAATACTCACGAATTTTCTGTTCGTAGCCATTGCTGCCCGGTTGATAAAAAGAAACGGGGCCCAATTCCCGGGGAAGGTAATCCTGCTGAACATATCCTCCGAAGTCGTGGGGATAGAGATATCCTTCTCCTTTGCCCAGCAGAGGCCCGGCCAGGCGATGGGAGGTGTCGCCAAGATGATCCGGCACCTTTACCCGATTGCCGGCACGCACTTGGGCCAGGGCTTTGTCGATGGCTGTTTTGGCACTATTGCTCTTGGGGGCGGTAGCCAGATATATGACCGCTTCCGCCAGGGGGATGCGGGCTTCGGGAAGACCTACATAATCGACCGCAGCTGCGGCCGCTGTGGCTATGGAAAGTGCCTGGGGATCAGCCAGGCCGATATCTTCAGCTGCATGAACAATCAGGCGGCGGACTATGTAGCGGGGATCCTCACCCCCTTCCAGCATTACCGCCATCCAGTACAGAGCGGCATCCGGGTCTGAACCGCGGATACTCTTAATGAAAGCAGATATGGTATCAAAGTGATAATCGCCGCTGCGGTCATATTTCAGAATAAGCTTACCGGAAACCTTCAGTACCATCGCCTTGGTAATCTGCAGGGATTGGTGGACCGATCCCAGAGAGTTGTGGATGGCGTCCAGAATGTTTAGGGCCATGCGGGCATCCCCTTGGGCTGCCTGAACCAAAATACGCAGGGCCTCCTCCTCGATGGTGAGATTGAACTCTCCCAGTCCGCGGACTCGATCCTGCAGGGCATGGTTGATGATCGTCGTTACAGCTTGTGCATCCAGGGCTTCCAAGATATAGAGCTTTAATCGGGACAGCAGGGCGGTATTCAGTTCGTATAGGGGGTTTTCTGTGGTAGCCCCCACCAGGGTCAAGGTACCATCCTCGACGAATGGCAGCAGTACATCCTGCTGACTCTTGTTGAAGCGATGGATTTCGTCTACAAACAGAATAGTATTCTGTTGATAGAACTTTTGCCGTTCGGCGGCGTCCCGGGCGATCTTGCGGATGTCGGCCACGCCGGCGGTGACCGCCTGCAAGTACTCAAAATGGGATTTGGTCATCCGGGCAATTATGCGGGCTATACTGGTTTTCCCCGTTCCCGGCGGACCATAAAGAACGAAGGAATGGAGTTGATCTCTTTCGATGGCCTGGCGCAGCGGCGCTCCAGGACCGACCACATGTTCCTGGCCTACCACTTCATCCAGGGTAATGGGCCTCATCCTCCAGGCCAGGGGAGCATTCATCAGTTTGCGACGCTCGTCACCGGCCGAAAACAGATCCATTGGCAGACCAACCTCCTACGCACACCTGCATCCTTTATTGACATTCATTATAGATCAACCCACCGATCGCTGCCAATCAAGCCTGACCTGGCCGGGCCCAATCGATAAATGCGCCCAGTCTCCTTGTGCAAAACTTGAGACCATTTTTTCCAGCGTTTTCTTATGCCCGGCCGAACACATTTTTGACGGGTAAATGGGGATAATATTGCGGGTAGCGTTTCTCTACCTTAGCTGAGACTTCGAGGAGAAAACATGAAACTGCGTAGCTTGGAAAACATGGCTGTTCTGCTGGAAAATACGGCGGAAACTGTAGGAGTGGTCAAAAAAGGTGTAATCGGAGATGACTTCCGGCTGGCCTATGTGGTGGTGGAAACCCTCTCCGGTGAAGCCGGGATTATCCGCGCCGTCGATCTGAAGCTGGGGCCGCGGGCGGTGGTTATTTTTGATCCGGCCTGTATTAAATCCTACGCCCATGGGGAAGAATCATCCATGTATGACCGCAAGATAGGTGACAACCTGTTTAATGCGGACGGGGAGGAATTGGGTATTCTAAGTGATTTCGTGATCGACCCGGAGAAAAAATGGGTCAAAGGGGTAGAAGTTTCGGCTGGAGTGTTCAAGGACATGCTGGAAGGACGCAAAGAGATGCCATTGCAGGGGATACGCTGGGTGAGCGATGAGAACGCCATAATCTCACAGGAAGGAAGCGAGCTAAAATGATGACCTTGAAATGTCCCGTTTGCAGGGGACTGCAAGTAGGTAAGGTAGGCAGCGACCAGTACTATTGCTGGAACTGCTTTCTGGAGTTCAATTACGCCCGGGGCCGCTTGAACCTCTTTGAAGTGGGTGAAGACGGGGCGTTGATCGCTGTGGACGAGTTCCCGGGAATGGTATAGGGTTTTTAAGATCCTGGAACTGGGTGCCGTCGATCCGAAAGTAGGGTGGATAAGGTGGCGTTGTTGCAGAACCGAGGATTTCGTTATTTACTGCTGGTGGGGGTGGTGGGCGCCACCCTTTATTTTTTATTCCTGGTTCGGGATGTGGTGTACAGTTTTCTGGCCGCCGGCGTTCTGGCCTATCTTCTTTATCGCCCGGTATTGTGGCTGGAGCGGAGGGGCATTAAGAGGGCATGGGCAATTTTGCTGATATATTTGATCTTGATTATCACCGTCGGGCTGCTGCTGTGGTTCACCATTCCCAATCTAATGACGGAATTGAACGGTGTGGCTGCTTTGCTGCCGGAATACCAGGCCCGGGTGGAAAGTTTGGCCGAGCGTTTCCATGGTATGCAACTGCCCGGCCGTTTGGGTGAGATTACCTCCCAGTTTACCTCTCGCCTTGAAAACAGCATTTATCTGGCTTTGGAGAGAATAGCTGCTTCCTTGTACAATATCCTTGGCAAAGTGCTGTTAATAGTCTTTGCACCCATCATGGCTTTTTACATAATAAAGGATTGGGATCATATCAAGCAGGTGCTGGCGGGATTCTTTCCCCCGGTCACCCGTCGTGAACTTGGCAGTCTGATGGCAAAAATCGATTCCGTAATCATCGAGTTCGGCAAGGGTTATTTAATGATCAGCGGTGTGGTGGGACTGATGATCGGTGTGACGGCCTATACGATCGGGATACCCTATCCTATCCTGATCGGGGTTATCGGCGGACTGGGTGAACTCATACCCTTCTTCGGGCCATTCCTGACCGGTATACCGGCGGTGGGACTGGCTCTTACCCAATCCCTGACCGATGCCCTGTATATGTTGGCAGCCTTGGTAGTGATACAGCAGCTGGAGAGTAACATCATTACACCTCGGATCATCGGTGATAAAGTTGGAATCCACCCATTGTTCATGGTTTTCGCCTTATTGGCCGGGGGCAAGCTGATGGGATTTTGGGGGATGCTGGCGGCGGTGCCCCTGGCGGCTTCTCTGAAAATCATTGGCGCCTATTTGTATCTCAAGCTGGTCCAGTCTTGAATTGTAGTTCGGCCTTTATTGACACAAGCTGATTAATAAAAGAAAATAGTCTAATAAAGTAATATATGGATCAGAGGAGGACGGCCCTGTGTGGACCAGCAGTGAGATTCGTAAGACCTTCCTAAAATATTTCGAAGAACGCCAGCACGCGATAGTGGAAAGCTCTTCACTGGTTCCCTTCAATGACCCCACGTTGCTTTTTGCCAACGCCGGGATGAATCAATTCAAAGATGTATTCCTGGGGATTGAAAAACGCCCCTATACCCGTGCCACCACTTCCCAGAAATGTGTGCGGGCGGGCGGCAAACACAACGACCTGGACACAGTCGGGCGTACCCCGCGTCATCATACCTTCTTCGAGATGCTGGGTAATTTCTCCTTTGGAGACTATTTCAAAGAAGATGCTATCAAGTATGCCTGGGAGTTTCTTACCGAAGTGGCTAAACTGCCGGCAGAACGGCTATGGGCGACAATTTATCAGGATGACGACGAAGCCTTCAACCTGTGGCGCGATATGATAGGGGTACCCGAACGCAAGATTGTCAGGCTGGGGGAAAAGGATAATTTTTGGAGCATGGGCGACACTGGTCCCTGCGGTCCCTGCAGCGAGATCCTCTATGACCGGGGCGAATCATATTCCTGTGGTCATCCCCAATGCGGCATAGGGGTGTGTGATTGCGACCGCTGGCTGGAAATATGGAATCTGGTCTTCATGCAATTCAATCGCGATGAAGCTGGTGAAATGACGCCCTTACCCAGACCCAGCATCGACACTGGAATGGGGCTGGAGAGGCTCACCTCGATCCTGCAAAACGTCGACAGCAATTTTGAAACCGACTTGTTTACACCCATAATCAGCAATATTGAACTTCTCACCAACCGTCATTATGACCGGGGTGAGGCTGGATTCCCCTTCCGGGTGATCGCCGATCACAGCCGGGCTTGTACCTTCTTGATCGCTGATGGAGTGCTGCCCAGTAATGACGGGCGGGGTTATGTGCTGCGCCGTATCCTGCGCCGGGCGGTCAGGTTCGGACAGTTTCTGGGCCTTGAGGAGCCCTTCTTATACAAAAACGTCGCCGTGGTATCCAACCTGATGAAAGATGCCTATCCGGAACTGGAGGAGAAAAAGGATTTCGTTCAAGAAGTGATCAAACTGGAGGAAGAGCGCTTTTTCGTCACTCTGAAAGAGGGAGTCAAGAAGGTAGAAGAGATAATACAGGCCGCCAACAGTGAGGGCCGCCGGGAAATAACCGGAGCGGAGGCTTTCACTCTCTATGATACTTATGGCTTCCCCTTGGACCTGACCGAAGATATGGCAGAAGAGAATAGGTTTACAGTTGATACCGCTGGTTTTAACAAAATGATGGAAGAGCAGCGGAATCGGGCCCGCCAGGCTCAGAAGGGCGAAGGCGCATTTGCCAATGAACAGATGCTGGCCCAGCTTTTAGAGGGAATACCCGGGACAGGTTTTACCGGGTATGAACGTTTTGAAGATGAATCGGTAGTATTGGCCATAATTAAGGACGGTGAGCGGGTTGATTTTGCCGCTGATGACGAAGTGACAGTAATAAGCTCCAGCACCCCTTTCTATGCCGAGAGCGGGGGACAGGTGGCCGATACCGGCTTCATCTATGGCAAGACCGGCTCGATGGAGGTAACAGACGTTCAGAAGGTATCCGGATGGATCATTCATAGCGGCAGGCTGGCAGGCAGCATGCGCACCGGCGACTTGATCCGGCTGCAGCTGAATGCTGATTTGAGGCTGGACACATCCCGCAATCACACTGCCACCCATCTCCTCCATAAGGCTCTGCGTACAGTGCTGGGGGACCACGCCCAACAGAAAGGTTCACTAGTGGAACCGGCCCGGCTGCGTTTCGACTTCTCCCAGCTAACCCCCTTGACTCCGGAGCAGCTGAATGAAATAGAGGACATTGTCAACCAGGCTATACTTGACAGTCGTCCGGTTCGAACTACCGTTACCGATATTAACAAAGCTCGGGAAATGGGAGCTACCGCTCTGTTCGGGGAGAAGTACGGCGACGAAGTCAGGATAGTCGAGGTAGAAAACTTCAGCATGGAGTTGTGCGGGGGGGCGCATGTACGCAATACCGGGGAGATAGGGCTGTTCAAGATAAGCAGTGAAGGCAGCATCGGTTCCGGACTGCGCCGAATCGAAGCCCTGACCGGCCGCGGGGCCCGGAGTTATTTCAATGAAATCGAACACGAAATCAAGGAAGCCGCCAGTGTACTCAAGACGGATCCCACCCACTTGGCCAGTCGCATCGGTGCCTTGAACCGGTCGCTGAAAGAAAAGGATAAAGAGATAATGGAGCTAAAAGCTCGCCTCTCGCGTTCGGCCAGCGTAAATATATTAGAGCAGGCAGTGGATTGCAACGGGACCAAGGTGTTGACAGCTACAGTCCAAAGCCCGGACAGCAATAACCTGAGAGAAACAGCCGAACGGCTCAAAGACAAACTGGGCAGTGCCGTGGTCCTATTGGGGGCGATCATCGATGAGCGAGTAGCATTGGTCTGTTTCGTAAGCAAGGACCTTGTAGAGCGGGGTTTGAATGCCGGCAAGATCGTCGGGGCAGCTGCCCGGGTGACAGGCGGAGGCGGCGGCGGCCGGCCGGATATGGCCCAGGCTGGAGGCAAGGATGTGGACCAATTGTCCAATGCCCTGGATACAGCTCGTAATATGATATTGGAATCCCTGGCTTAGCAGGAAACGCAGAGCCGTGCTAGAATATATATAGCATGGAAAGGGAGGTGGTTTGTATGCCTCAGAATCATAACGATCATACAGTCAGTTTCAAATGGGACAAGGAGGAGCCCGATCAGGTATATAATATCCTGAAAGCTGTATATGAGGCTTTGGAAGAGAAGGGGTATAATCCTTTGAACCAGTTGGTTGGGTATATGATATCAGGCGAGCCGGCTTACATCACCAGCCACAAACAAGCCCGCAACCTGATTGGCAAGATAGACCGCGATGAGATTATGGAGGCGCTTCTCAAGAAATACCTGGAATAACTGGTCTGAATGCCCCCGCGCAATCCAGTGCGGGGGTTTTACTATGAGTTGGCGGGGTCCTTAGACACTCTGCTCTTGGGCTGTTGGGATATTTTGTATAGGGATGGGCCTTAATGAGAATAATGGGTTTAGACGTGGGCGAAAAAAGAATAGGCGTCGCTTTGAGCGACCAACTTGGCTGGACTGCCCAAGGGCATTCGGTTCTGACCAGATCCAATCTGCAGCAGGATTTGCAGTATTTGGCCGACCTATGCGCCGCTAATGAGGTGGGGACCATAGTGGTTGGATTACCCCGTAACATGAACGGTACCATCGGCCCCAAAGGTCAAGAGATAATGGAATTTGGAAAATTGCTGCAGGATCATCTTGGTTTGCCGGTAGAATACTGGGATGAGCGGTTGACCACGGTGGCGGCCCAAAGAGTGCTGCTGGAAGCCAATGTGAGCAGGCGCAAGCGCAAGCAGGTGATTGACAAAATAGCGGCCGTTAATATTCTGCAGGGATACCTGGACCGGCAGGCCCATAAGTAGTTTGACAAAGGACTGCCCGTAATATTAGAATGACGGTAGTTTAGTTAGGAGGTAAATATATGGATAACGAAGAAATCTTTGACGATGAGGAGTTTCCAATACTAGTACTGGTTGATGAGGATGGCGAGGAGCATGAGTTCGAATTGCTGGCCGAATTGGAAGTGGAAGACCAGAGTTATAGGGTATTGATTCCTTATAGTGAAGAAGAAGCCAGTGGGGACGAGGACGAAGAAGTAGAGGTCGTCATACTCAAGGTTGTCTATGATGAGGAAGGCAATGAGTATCTGGGCGACATCGAGGATGACGAGGAATGGGAAAAGGTCGCCGATGCCTGGCAGGAATTAGCCGACAACGAAGAAGACCTTTAATCGTTCGGGGCAGATATAGTATCCCTTCGGATAACTAAATAATGCAGGAGGAAAGGCGGCCCATGATTGATGCGCGGTAATGTGCTGATTGACTGGGCTTTTTAAATGTGGACATACCGGGATATATTGCTAATCTTTGTCGGAAGCTGGATAAGCTTCATATAAAAAGTCAACTGTAATATAATTAGAGGAATGGATTTTGTAAAGTAGTGGGGGAACAAGATTTGGAACAGGACCAGGAGCAAGCCCAAGACAAGCACCATCGGCCATCTAGGTTGATCCAGGGTTTGGTGGCAGCGGCGGTAATCATTATGGCTACGTGTTTCGGCATGTATTACTCGTTTACCAACAGCACCACCTTTGCTGCTGGAGTAGAGATCGGTTCAGTATCAGTCCAGAGCCTTAATCAGGAACAGGCGGTGCACGCAGTTAACCAGGGACTGGATATTTTTTACCAGACTCCGATAGAGTTTTACAAAGACGATTATACTTATAAAGGAACGCTGGGTGAGATAAGCCAGGCTATCAACGGGGCGGACTCAGTCAACCGGGTATGGCAGCAGGAGAACTCCCGCAGCTGGCAGGCCAAAGCCGCCAACTTGATCAGCCGCAATACAGTGGCCTATCCTATCGATGTCACTATCGACCCTGATAAAAGAACCCAGTTGGTAACCGAATGGAACGAAAAATGGGGTCAGGCCCCTCAGAATGCTGATCTAAGAGTGGATAGCCAAAGTGGCTTGGTGGTTGTGCCAGGTACCCCGGGATACAAGGTGGATGTAGAGCAGACTTTTGCCGGCCTGCCGCAAACGGTTGGCAAGACTCAACCACTCCGGTTACCCATAATAATGGAATCGGTTCAACCGGAAGTTACCGCCGAAATGTTGCAGAATATGGGTGAGTTGTCCAGGTTTGCGACTTACTTCAACACGGGGGAGATAAACCGCTCCCATAATTTGAGAACCGCTGCCGCCAGCATAAACAAGACAGTCTTGCAGCCCAATGCCGTCTTTTCATTCAACGAGACTGTGGGTCAACGCACCATGGAGACTGGTTACCTGGACGCCATGGTGATTGTAGGCAATAAATTCGAACCGGGATTGGGCGGGGGGATATGCCAGGTATCATCGACCTTATACAATTCTGTTTTACTGGCCGGGCTGGAAATAGTTGAGCGTCACAATCACAATCTGGCTGTGGCTTACGTCCAGGTGGGGCGTGACGCTACCGTGGCCTGGGGGCTGCAGGATTTCAAATTCCGGAATAACACCGACCGGCCCATCTATATTCGGGCGTTAACCTCGGGGGGCCAATTACTGATAAACATCTACGGCAACACTGAGTATAAGAAGAGGATAGAGATTTCCTCTATCATAGACCGCACCCTGGATTTTACCACCATAACCGAATTGGATAACACCTTGGCTCCAGGGCAGGAGGTAGTCAACAACAAAGGACAGTTGGGCTATGTGGTACGCTCCTTCCGCACCTTCTATGATCAGGACGGTAAAATCGTAAAGAGCGAGCAGTTGGACACAGATACTTATAAACCATTGAATCGGCTGATATTGAAGGGACCGGATCCTGTGCCTGTAATGCCCCAGCTACCCGGAGATGACGATGACAAGGAGGAGCAGACCAAACCGCGTAAACCCTCGTCGGGTAAACCCCCCGTGGAAGAATCGGATGAAGATGATAAGACACCAGTGAACCGGCCCACTACGGTACGGCCATAGAACCTACTTCCCTTGAGATCATTAATGATGATAAATTAACCCCGGCAGTTGATTGATAAAAGGTGCGCAGAGATGATTGAGACCGAGATGAAAACGACCAAGCCCAAGATAATACTGCTCTTGTTGGTGCTGATGGCAGCTCTCTTAGCCCTGTCAGGCTACCAATGGCTGAGCCTGCAGCTCCAGCCCGTTGATGCTTCCGATTCCAATCCTATAGAGCTGCGGTTACCGGAGGACAGTACGGCTTCCCAAGTAGCCGCGCTGCTAGCCGGCCAGGGGCTGATTCGCAATGAACGGATGTTTCTGGCTTACTGCCGTCAAAAAGGATTGGACACACAGCTGCAGGCCGGGCTGTATGAGTTTAACCGCAGTATGTCCCTGCCCCAGTTGGCCGCTATGATTGCCGAGGGCAAAGTCAAGAACAGTTCCCTGACCATACCCGAAGGTTACACGGTAAGGCAGATCGGGGAACTCTTGTACAAGGAAAATATATGCACTCCGGAGCAGTGGGAGGAAGCCCTGGCCACGGTAGGCGACTATGCATTTTTGCCTCCAACCGCGATGTCACCTGATAAGCGTTTGGAGGGATTTCTCTATCCGGACACCTATGGGATCGATAAAAACAGCAGCGCTCGGGATATTGTGGCTATGATGCTGGCTCGCTTCTCTGAGGTTTGGAACCAGGAATTCGCCGCTTCTGCCAAGGAGAAGAATATCAGCGTGCGGGATGCGGTGATCATAGCGTCGCTGATCGAACGAGAGGCCCAGGTCCCGGAAGAGAGAAAGAGGATCGCTGGGGTCATATACAACCGGCTCCAGGTTGGAATGCCCCTGCAGATTGATGCCACTATAATCTACAGCCTGGGTGAACATCGTGAAGCCCTTACCTATAAAGACCTGGAAATCGATTCTCCTTACAATACCTACCGGAATGTCGGGTTACCGGTCGGGCCCATCGCTTCCCCCGGACGGGCATCGATAGCTGCCGCACTGGATCCGGAATCGAATGACTACATGTACTATGTGGCCAAAGGGGACGGCAGCCATCACTTTTCGATCACCTACACCGAACACCTGACCGCCAAGGCCCGATATGGCCTATAGAAAGGGCGGGAACCGTATATCATGATGTATCGACCTGAACTGGTGCTGCCGGCCGGGGATCTGGAAAAACTGACTACTGCCCTGCTCTTCGGGGCTGACTCGGTTTATGCCGGAGGCAAGGAATTCAGTCTGCGCGCATATGCCGGCAACCTGAGCCGGGATGAATTGGCTGCTGGTGTCAGTCAGTGCCACCGGCAAGGGAAAAAGATATACGTAACTGTCAATATCCTGGCTCACAATCGGGACATCGACTCTCTTCCGCCTTTTTTAGAGGAACTGGCTAGCCTGGGAGTGGATGGGCTCATCGTTTCCGATCCGGGAATTTTCAGGCTAGCCCGGACTCATGCTCCGGAAATTCCAGTGACCGTCAGTACTCAAGCCAATGTCAGCAACTACGAATCGGCTGCTTTTTACCGTGATATGGGAGCAGCCCGTATCGTTTTGGCCCGGGAACTCACCCTGGAAGAGATAATCTACATTAAAGAAAGGGTGGAGGTGGAACTGGAGGTCTTTGTCCATGGTGCCATGTGTATGTCTTACTCGGGCCGCTGCCTCCTCTCCCACTACATGACCGGCAGGAGCGCCAACCAAGGCGCCTGTGCCCATCCCTGCCGGTATTCCTATCGGGTGGTGGAAGAAAAGAGACCCGGACAGTATTTCCCGGTTGAAGAAGACCAACGCGGCAGCTACATTTTTAACTCCCGCGATTTGTGTCTGCTGCCCTATCTGCCGGACTTGATAGAAGCTGGCGTCGATGCTTTCAAGGTGGAGGGCCGGATGAAGAGCCCGCTATATTTGGCTGCCGTAGCGCGCGTATATCGCCAGGCCATAGACCGGTATCTAAGCAACCGCCGCCCGTATAGTGAAACCGAGCTCCAGACCTGGTTGGAAGAACTGACAGCCGTTGCCACCCGGCCCTTTACCGATGGTTTTATAGCGGGAGAGTCATCCCTGCTTATGGACATTCACAAAACACCAGTACGGGGCAGAGCGGACTTCTGCGGTATGGTAAAAGGCTATGACCAGCGCCGGGGGTGGGTGATGGTTGAGCAGAGGGCTAATTTCGGACCGGGAGACCCGCTGCAGGTGCTCATGCCCAGCGGTGAACCGCTATCTGTCGAGCTTCAGCAAATTTTTGACGAGGAAGGGCAACAAGTAGACCGAGCCCGTCATCCCCGGCAAAGGATATTCTTCCCTTATGACCGTCCGTTGCCTGAAGGCAGTATACTGCGCCGAAAGGGTGTATTAAATGAAGGATGACATATTTGCCCGGGTGAAGCCGGACAAGATTGATATGCTGACTAAAATTGTGGAAGCCTACGATAACCTGGGGGTAGTCTCCACCCTCGACCGGAACAGCGGTCAGGTAGTGGTGCGGGTGACCCCGGATACGTGGGAGGATATGATGAAGATTCTCGAGAACCTGCCTTTCCCAATAGAGATAATGGCAGCGGAAGTATAATATTACCGGCGGCGAAGAAAGATACTCTTAAAAGCCGCGGGGGTCTAAAAAACTTGAATTACCAAAGACTATTCCTGTTGATGGGGCTGATTTTATCATTGTTCACGGCCTTGTTGGGCAGGATATTTTATTTCCAGGCTATAAAAGGGGAAGAAATTGCCCGTTCGGCTGCTGCCATGCGCAGTCAGAAGATTGAACTGTGGGACCAGCAGCGCGGTGCTATAATGGATCGCTATCAGCAGCCCCTCACCAATACCACTGCCAGTACGGCTCTGTTTGTATCAACCGATATTATCAACCATGTCATGGCGATACAGATAGAAAAGAATCCAGGATTCACCGAAGCTGAATATTACGAGCAGCTGAGTGCTTCCATCGCCGATTTGGTAAAAGGCCTGAACCGGGAAGAAATCAAAGCGCTCATCCAGGCCGAACGTGATGAAGCTCAGTTTGTCATGATCAAGAGTGAGCTGGATCAGAACGAGATTGAGCAGCTGACGGCGGCAGCCATACCTGGTTTGGTAGTAGCCCCGTTCACTGAGCGCCATAGACATGACGGTTTTTTGGCTCATGTCTTGGGGTACACCGACCACGCCTGGGCGGGAACTGGAATGGCGGGAATTGAGAAGGGTTATGACCGCCTTCTGCGCAGCCAAACTGGAGGGCCACATCTGGTTGCAGTGGTAGATGCCCGCGGACAGGCTATTCCTGGTCTGGCCGGCAGGCTCCAGGCTAGCCGCGATGAACGGAGTGCAGTGGTGCTTACCATAGACGGCCGCATCCAGGAAGTGGTGGAGCAGGCCATGGACCACCGGGCCGAACGGGGGGCGGCGGTGGTCATGGACGTCCACAGCAAGGAGGTGCTGGCCATGGTAAGCCGGCCTGTTTTCGACCCTTACCGGGTTGATACGGCTATTGGATTCGACGGTCGCAGCCCCCTCACCAATCGTGCCTTGAGCAGTTACTATCCTGGTTCCCTATTCAAGATATTGCTTACCGCAGCCGCCTTAGAAGAAGGATTGGTCACATTTGAAGACCATTTCAACTGCTCTGGCAAGTATGTCTTCAATGATCAGGTATCCATTTCGTGCCTGAAGAAAGAAGGACACGGACCCTTGAGATTTGACGAAGCTTTTGCCCGTTCCTGCAACCCGACATTCATCGAGGCAGGTCTCCGTCTGGGAAGGACTCGGCTGCTGAACTACGTAGATAAGATGCATTTAACCGATGAGACCCTGCTGGGGTACGAAAACACCGCTATGGGTTCTTACGTCAAAATCGACGGGGGGGCGGCGGCTATGGGCAATGCTTCCTTGGGGCAGCAGGGAGTGATGGTGACACCGCTGCAGATTGCTTCGCTGCTGGCCACGGTAGCTGATAACGGGGTCTGGGCATATCCTTCGCTGGTCAAATATACAATTGATCAGGATGGGCATCGCACCACCGTAACCAGCGGAGAAAGACAACAGGTGATTTCTCCGTCGACAGCCGCAAAATTGCGCGTATTACTGGAGAAAGTGGTGCAGGAAGGCACCGGCAGGACGGCGGCCATCCCTGAAGCGCCGGTAGCTGGCAAGACTGCCACCAGCCAGACCGGCCGGATGATCAGTGAAAATGAGGAAGCTTTGAATACCTGGTTTGCCGGTTATTTGCCGGCAGACGAACCCCGCTGGGTGGTAGTGGTTCTGGTGGAAGAAGGCCGTTCCGGATCGGAGAATTGTGCGCCGATATTTCGCGATATCAGCCAGGGCATATTACAGTATTACTAACCTCAACGATATAAGCTAGAATGAAGTCGGTTATAACCACCCAACAAGTATATTGGGTGGTTTAACCATTTATTGAAATAAAATATGTATACCCCTTTGGGCTATAGTGTTATAATGAATAAAAATACCTAAGGGGGGTATAAAGGGATGCCTAAAATCAAGGAAAACATCAAGAAGAACTTGATTGCAACATGGGGCACCAGGGTTAGTTTCGATGAACTGGAACGTAAAATCTATGCTCGTGATATGGGGGTAATGCCATCCCTGGTACAGCCGCTGGTAGGTAATCCGGTACCCGACGGGATAATTCAGCCGGAATCCGAACAGGAGCTGGTGGAATTGGTCAATCTGGCCCGGCAGGAGAAAATCAGGTTGACCCCGCGAGCCAAGGCAACCTCCGGCTATGGGGGTGTTTTACCGGTAGAAGGCGGTCTGGTGGTAGAGTTCAGCCGTATGAAAAGAATCATCGATATCGACCCGGAGGAGCGCAGCGCCACGGTCGAACCCGGAGTGGTCTGGAATGAACTTGAATATCATCTAAACCAGAGAGAATTGACTCTGGCTCTTTATCCGACCAGTGCTCCATCCTCGACGGTCGGCGGCTGGCTGGCCCAGGGAGGGGCGGGCATAGGAAGTTATGAGTATGGGTATTTCAAGGACAACGTTTATTCAGCTCGTCTGGTGCAGCTGGATGGCACGGTGATCGACCTCACCGGCAAGGACCTCAACCTGGTCAGCGAGGCCAATGGGACTACCGGGTTTATAAGCCAGATCAAGCTGCGGGTCAAACCTTTGAAGACCATGCACGTGAACGCAATTGCCTTTGATTCAGTCGAACGGATGGCCTCATTCATTTCGGGATTATACAACCGCAAGGTGCCGGTCTGGTCGGTTACCTTTATTAACCCGGAAGCTGCTAAAATGCGAAACAGCTATCCTCCTCACCTGCATCATGGCCGACCGGTGATGGATGCCCATAAAGTGGTTTTGCCGGAGAAGTTCATTGTATTGTTGGCATGTACGGCAGACCGGTGCGATTTGATCAGTGATGATGTTATGAACCTGGCTATGAAAGACCAAGGAGAGGTATTGAGTCCTGAAATAGCCGAACACGAATGGGCAGCCCGTTTCGAGCCCATGCGAGCCAAGCGTATCGCCCCGTCGCTGATCCCCAGTGAAGTCGTGGTGCCAGTAGACAACCTGGCTGAGGTGATAATGGAAACCAGCCAGGAGATCGATCATCCATTTATCCTGGAGGGTTTTACCACCAACCAGCGGGAAGTGGTGCTGCTGGGGTTTATACCCCATGATGAACGGAAACTCCATTTCAACCTCGCGTACGGACTGTCTCTCACCGCTTTGAAAGTAGCCCAGAAACATGGAGGGCGCCCCTATGCCACCGGTCTCTATTTCAGCGGATTTGCCAAGGAGATTTTGGGTCAGGAGCATCTCGATACCCTGGTAGACTACAAAAAGAATATGGATCCGGAAGGTTTGATGAATCCCGGCAAGGTTATGGATGGAACCCTGGTAGCCGGCGGATTGAAAATGGCCAGTGCTGCAGAACCGCTTATCCGCATCTTCGGCAACCTGGCCAAAGGCAAGGAGAGCGGTGAAGTATTCGAAGAAAGGAAAGGGATCCCAGGAGATATCGCCTGGTACGCCTATGCCTGCTCCCAATGCGGATACTGTATCGACCATTGTGACCAGTATTATGGTCGGGGCTGGGAGTCGCAGTCGCCCCGGGGCAAATGGACTTTCTTGAAGATGGTCATGGAGGGAGAGGCCGAGTTCGACCAAAGGGCTGTCAATACCTTCATGGCCTGCACCACCTGTGAGATGTGCAACCGCACTTGCCAGCTGGACCTGCCTAATGAGAGTTCATGGTTAAAACTGCGTGGTCTTTTGATAGATGGGCGCGGCTACCATACCTTCCCGCCATTCGAGATCATGGTCAATACCATGCGCCAGCAGGGCAATATTTGGGGAGAATACGCCAGCAACCGGGATGGCTGGATCACTGATGAAATCCGGCCGATGATCAAAGAGGCCGCCGAATACGCCTTTTTTCCAGGTTGCACATCTAGTTACGTGGAACAGGATGTAGCCCAGTCGGCCGCCCTGCTGCTTAATGATGCCGGGGTGGAGTTTACCTATATGGGTAAGGATGAGCATTGCTGCGGGATACCAATGCTGGTTTCGGGGCGATGGGAGGTTTTTGATGAAACCGCCGCTCATAATATCGAACTTATGAGGAAGACGGGCGCCACCAAAATAGTGACCACCTGTCCGGCTTGCTGGCTGGTATGGGAAGTATACTACCGCCATTGGGCGGAGGACAAAGGTTTGGACTACCCCTTCCACGCGATGCATTATGCTGATGTATTGGCGGAAAAGATCAAAACCGGGGAGTTCGTACTGCCCATTGATGTGGATCGCAAGGTCACCTATCATGATCCGTGCCATATGGGCCGGGCGGGAGTCCGTTTCGAAGGCCCCCGAACCTTGATCAACGCCATCCCCGGTTCGAACTTCCGGGAGATGCGCTTCAATCAGTATGATGCCCACTGCTGCGGGGCCGTCCTCAGCCTGGTAGCCGATCCGGACGTGGCCGAAAAGATAGGTGTCATGAGGGTTCAGGAGGCAGTCGACACCGGGGCCGACACGCTGCTTACCGCCTGCCCCTGCTGCCGGGTGCAGCTGACCAGATCGCGTGATTTGGGCGGTCTGCCCATTGAGATCAAAGATCTGGCTACTCTGGCAGCTGAGGCCATGGGACATAAAGTGCCTGCATCCAATGCGGTTATGGATGAGAAATGGGCTGTATTCGAAGCCATGATCAGGATGATGACACCTTGGGGTATGGCGGATTTGATGGCTGAAATGATTCCTGAAATGATAGAGGCAATGCCCGAGATGTACCGCACTATGATGGCTGCCGTTATAAAAGCTCCGGATGTTTTCAAGGAACCGATGATTACCATGATGAGCGGGGTGATGCCGGCATTGTTCCCCAAGCTGCTGCCGGACATACTGCCCAAGGTGATGCCCAAAATGCTGGAGAAGGTAGGCCAGGCCATACCCATGCCGGCCTACATGTCAGAGCAGATGCCGGATCTGATGCCGCCTACCATGGACGTGCTGATGCCTAAGATGCTGCCGGAGATCATACCCTATTTCATGCCCAAGATGGCTCAATACCTGCGTAACGCCAGCTGATTGCCGGCAAAAAACCGCCCGTGTCTCTACGGGCGGTTTTTTTATGCCATTATGAACAACCCCATACGGCCAACCTGAATCTGGACGGGGAAATTGTTGTATGCCTATCCCAGCAATGAGACCAAATAACTGAACCCGCTGGTATGTTCCCCATCGATAATATCTTCCAAGGGCCTCATCAATTCGCACGCCTCACCGTTATTGAACTTGGCCACTACCCGGTTGAGAACATGCTCGTAATGATCCTGCTTCTGAACAATTTTGTAATGACGGGTGACCCGGATCAATTTGCTGAGCAGAAATGTGCTGATTTCGATGGAGGAAGGAGAAACCTGGATGCGCAACAGGGCTTTCTCGGTCAGAACCCAGTCCAATTCACTGTATCCTTTTTCTATTTCGGCCGGCTGGCGATATTCCCGATACCAGGCCAGGAACTGTCCGGCGCCCGCGACTGCCTCGCTATAGGCGCTGTGGGCAACATCCCTCATGTACATACGAAAAGGTTCTTGTTCCATTCAAATCCCTCCTTATAATCGAGTAATTCTCTGTTGTTTATCAATTTCCTGCTCTCTGGGTGGGATGACTTGAGCCGCCCCGGCAGTACTCCGGAGCCAGTGGTTTTTTTATGGTCCGCCATCCACCAATTACCTTCAGTTTTTCGACACTTTTCCGACACCGTCCTCATATAGTATAAGGCGCTGAAAAACTTGGAGGTGGTATTTCTTGAGCATCCTTTATTGGGCGCTGGCGGTGACTGCTGTTATTAATGGTACCCTATTGTTGTTCGGTTATCTAAGCAACCAGGTTTTTCCCCAGCCATTGGAGCCTGACCAGGAAAAAGCTTACCTTGATCAGCTGCAGGAGGGCAGCTTGGAAGCCCGTAACAAATTGATCGAGCACAATCTCAGGCTGGTCGCACATGTTGTCAAGAAATACGAGAGCAGCGGCGAAGACATGGAGGATCTGATCTCCATAGGAACGATTGGTCTTATCAAGGCCATCAAAACCTTCAACTATGAGCGGGGCGTAAAACTGGCTACCTATTCGGCCCGCTGCATTGAAAACGAAGTCCTTATGCACCTGCGCAATATAAAGAAATTGCGCCAGGAGATGTCCATCTACGATCCCATCGGGATTGACAAAGAGGGCAACGAGATCTCCCTCATGGATGTACTCACCTCGGACAACGAGATCCTGGAAATAATTGAAGCCCGTATGCAGGGTCAGCAGATCAAAGACAAGCTGGATGCATTAACCGCCCGGGAGCGTGAAGTGGTGGAAATGCGTTACGGACTTTGCAACGGGTTAAAGGAAACCCAGCGTGACATAGCCCGTAAATTAGGTATCTCTAGATCATATGTGTCGCGGATTGAAAAAAGAGCGGTCAGCAAACTGATCCGGGAAATCGGCCTTGAAGCCGGTCAGGCTTGATAGGTTGCAGTAGAGCTGGAGTCGGGCCTGGATTAAAACTGTCTCCGTGGTCCTGATAAGCCGGGAAAATAAAAGATTGAGCCCTGTCGACCTTTCGGTTGGCAGGGATTTTGTTTTCTGCCGGAATAGGCTGTTTGGTGAATTGTAGGCTGCTCTTGTTTTTTGTATGTGTTTAAATCTTAAAGATGAGCGGCAAGAAAACAGGGCAAAGGAATATAATTAACAAATAGTAATTTTGAGGTAAACATGGATTTGAGTTATCATTGTTTTTAGAATCCATCCGCACCTACAGGAGGCACAATAATGGCGGAAATTAGACGGGATTTGCTCAAAAACAACTGGGTGGCCCTGGCCCCTGAATCAGCATTAAACCCTCGTGACTTTCCCATTAAGAGGCGTGGTATAGACCCAGTGGGAAACAAGCTTTTCTGCCCGTTCTGTGAAGGTAATGAAGCCAGCACGCCTCCCGAGATACTGGCCGTTCGTGAGGATGATTCGGCACCCGGTTTACCAGGGTGGTCGATAAGGGTGGTGCCCAACAAATTCGCGGTATTCAGACTGGAGGGGGAGCTGGAGATGCATCATACCGGCATCTACCAGAACCTGAACGGATTGGGGAGCCAGGAGGTTGTAATCGAGGATCCCCGGCATGGTAATGATATTCATGATTTTTCTTCCGCCAAGCTGGCCGCAGTATTTCGAGTATGGCAGCAGCGCTATAAAGAATTGTCAGGCGATGAAAGGATCAAATATATCCAGATCTATAAAAACCGCGGCATTTTTGCCGGAGCTTCCCAGGAGCACAGCCACAGCCAGATAATGGGACTGCCGTTCATGCCCCGCTGCAACAGCGGGATCGTGGATTATTTCCGGAAAAATAGCCAATGCCTGCTTTGCGCCATCATGGCCGAGGAGCGGCAAACGGGAACCCGGGTGGTTTACGAATCAGACCAATTCTTGCTGGTTTGCCCCTATGCATCCCGTTTTTTCTATGAGACCTGGATGATACCCAAACGCCATACTGATCATTACGGTGATATTAACGAAGAAGAGATCGCTGACTTGGCTGCAATGTGCCGGTCCTATTTGGGAATGATAATAGATGTTCTGCAGGATCCGGCTTATAATCTGGTCATAAATACAGCCCCGGTCAACTCGGCCTACCAGCCCGGGTATCACTGGTTCCTGGAGATAGTCCCCCGCTTGCTGGTTACTACCGGAGTGGATATCGCCACCGGCATATACACCAATCCGGTGGCTCCTGAATTGGCGGCAGATCTCTTCCGCCAGCAGATCCCAAAATACTTACAGGGGTGCATCTAATGTTGGAGCTGCTTTATCCTCGTTATTATGTGGATACTCTGCTGGACATTCCACTGGATAAATTAAAGGCCCAAAATATTGAAGCCTTCATACTGGATTTGGATAATACTATAACCGAATGGAACAGCAATGAATTGCGCTGCGAGGTGGAGGAGTGGTTCAGGCGCATCAAAGCGGAGGGATTCCAGGCCTGTATCCTGTCCAATAACGCCGAGCAAAGGATAAAGCTGGTGGCGGACCGATTAGGCATTCCGTTTATACATCGGGCAGCCAAACCCCGCCGGGGTGCGTTTCGCCGGGCAGTGGAAGTAATGGGCGTGCGAGCCGACCAGACTGCGGTGGTTGGGGATCAGATATTTACCGATATTCTGGGAGGCAACCGGACCGGTTTGTTCACCATTCTGGTCAAACCATTGGCTAGAAGGGAATTTATCGGTACTAAAATAAATCGTACCCTGGAGATTTTTGTTCTGCGCCACCTATTGAGAAGGATTCCAGGATCCAGGAGTGACAATGAATGATAATTGACAACCATACTCTAAAGATGGGACTGATCGGCAATCCCCTGGGCCACAGCCTGTCCCCCTTGATGCACAATCGTACCCTGGCCCATATGGGATTGAATGGCATATATTTGCCTATGGAGATAATGCCGCCTCGTCTGGGGGAAGCGGTTTTGGGTCTGCGGGCTTTGAATTTTACCGGAGTCAACGTAACCATTCCCTATAAGCAGAAGGTTATCCCTTTCTTGGACGAGCTTTCACCGGAAGCCCAGGCTTGCCAGGCGGTCAATCTTATCCGGCACTCGGAGGGCCGGTTGATTGGTTATAACACTGATGGGCAGGGTTTCATAGCCAGCCTGCGGGAAGAGGGTATCGACCGGCTCAGCCGGGTTATTATCATCGGCGCGGGGGGAGCAGCACGTTCGGTGGTTTACGAATTAGCTCAGGCCGGGGCCACCCGGGTGGATATATTGGACCTGCTCCCGGAACGGGCGGATGCTCTGGCTGAGTTTGTGAATCAAGCAACCCCGGGCAGCGCAGTCGGCCATCTGATGGATCAGGCTGTATTCGCGGAATTATGTCCAGCCACCGACCTGGTGGTCAATTGTTCACCAGTGGGCATGCATCCCGCAATTGACCGGTCGCCGGTAAACTCTCTGCAAGGCTTGAACCCTGAGGCGGTGGTTTATGATTTAATCTATAATCCACCGGCCACCAAATTTCTGAATCTGGCCAGGGATCTAAACATACATACCATCAATGGAGCCGCGATGCTGGTTCACCAGGGTGCTTTGACGCTGCAGATTCTGACCGGCCGTCAGCCTCCTGTGGACTTTATGAAGGAAGTGATAAACCATGCTATTTAGGAGACGCGAAGGTTTTACACTGATTGAAGTCGTGGCAGTGATGGCGGTTATGCTGATAGCAGCGGCGATAGCGGTACCAGCATTGGACAGACCGCTGGAGGATGCCAGATTATACACCGACGCCCGGCAGATGGCCAATGTGCTTAGATCAGCCCGTCAGCAGGCAGTAACCAGTATGGAAACGACCATGGTTATTTTCTATCCGACCAGCGATCGCTATAAGATGGTGGGAAAGCCATCCTCCAGCCTGCAAAGCGGGGTCCGATTCGTCGGAGGTACGACTTTTACTACCAGAACCGGTTCATTGCCCACCTGTGTATTTACGCCCACCGGAGCACCAGGATCGGGGGGGACGGTTACCTTGACCAATGGCCATAAACTGATGTACGTTATCGTCAATCCGGTGGCCGGACGGGTGAGACTATCTGAAACCCCACCCGACGGGTGGTAGGAGAAGCAATATGTACCTGCAGTTGTTATTCATATTCATGGCTCGTATCATCGATGTGTCCCTGGGCACGATTCGTATGATCCTGATTATCCGTGGAGACAAGTGGACGGCAGCCATTATTGGGTTTGTTGAAATCATGGTCTATACAGTTGCCCTCGGCATGGTGGTGGGGTCTTTGAATGACCCCGTGAAGCTGATCATTTTTTGCCTGGGGTTTTCCCTGGGTGTGGTCGTGGGCAGTTTGATCGAGGAGCGTCTGGCCCTTGGTTATCGGGGAGTGCAGGTCATAGTTGATTGCGAGCACGCTTGTATAGCGGAAGAATTGAGAGAACAAGGATTTCCGGTAACTACCTGGGAGGCCCATGGCCGGGTAGGTCCCAAGGTGGTATTGAATACGGTAGTAAAACGCCAGCTGGCCAGAAAACTGGCCGCCTATGTTACTGAACGGGATCCCGGCGCATTTGTGGTATTTATGGAACCCAAACACTTTCGGGGAGGGTACATGAAAAAGAAATAGGAGGATTGTATGCTCAGATATGTCACCGCAGGTGAATCCCATGGTCAGGCTCTGGTTACCATCATAGAGGGTGTGCCGGCTGGCCTGCCTATAGCCGCCGATGAGATAAACCTGCAATTGCAGCGCCGTCAAAAGGGCCACGGGCGGGGGGGACGCATGGCCATAGAGGACGATACAGTGGAGATACTGGCCGGAATCCGCAACGGCTTGACCACTGGCAGCCCCATATCATTTATCATAAGAAACCGGGATTGGAGCAATTGGCAGGATATCATGGCCGTAGGAGAAGGTCAAGGGTCAAGGGAACGCAGTGTGCACCGGCCCCGGCCCGGTCATGCCGACTTGGGCGGGGCGATAAAATACAATCGCAGTGATATGCGCGATGTACTGGAAAGAGCCAGTGCCCGCGAAACTGCCTCCCGGGTAGCTGCCGGGGCCATATTCAGGAAACTGCTGGAAAGATTCGATATGCAGATATACAGCCAGGTAGTGTCTATCGGGGCAGTCAGTAGCGTGCCTCCGACTATCGACCGGGCCAGTCTGCAGGATTTTAACCGCCGGGTTGAATCCTCACCGGTTCGCTGCGCGGATGAGACTGCCAGCAGGCAAATGGTGCAGGCTATCGATGACGCCCGTCAAGCCGGGGAGTCCTTGGGGGGGTGTTTTGAAGTAGGCGTCATGGGAGTACCGCCCGGAATAGGCACCTACGCCTCCTGGGAAGACCGTCTTGATGCGCAACTGAGCGCCCTGCTCATGTCCATACCGGCCATAAAGGCAGTAGAAGTAGGGGACGGGGTAAGCAATGCTGCCCGGCCGGGATCACAGGTACACGATGAGATACGTTTTGATGAAGGCCGGGGTATCTATCGCTCGACGAATCGGGCCGGAGGGATCGAGGGAGGCATGAGCAACGGTGAGCCTATTTGGGCGCGAGCCTATATGAAACCGATCCCCACCCTTTACAAGCCGCTGATCAGCGTCAATACGGCAGTTTGGGCTGAAGAGAAAGCCGATATTGAAAGGTCGGACATATGTGCCGTGCCAGCGGCCAGCGTCGTGGGTGAAGCCATGTTGGCTTTTGGGGTGGCCCGGGCCTTCCTGAACCAGATGGGAGGAGACTTTATCGAACAAGTAGAGACCAATTATGCTGCTTATCGAGAATACTTAGGAAAGGTTTGGAAATGGCGAAAAATATAGTATTTATCGGCTTCATGGGAACAGGCAAGAGCACCATTGGAATGCGGGTTGCGGAAAGGTTGAAGAAGACCTTTATTGATATGGATAGAGAGATCGAGACCTTGAATGGAATGTCGGTAGCAGAGATATTTCGGCATTACGGCGAGATCAGGTTTCGCTCCGAAGAGAATCTGATGGCGAGAAAACTGGCCCGCCAAAAGGATCTGGTAATCGCCACCGGGGGAGGGACGGTGCTTAACAGGGAAAATGTCGCGGTCCTGAAGGAAAATGGTATCTTGGTGTGCCTGGATGCTGATCCTTCCGATATCCAGGCCAGGGTCAACCGCAAGAAAGGCAGTCGGCCGTTGCTGAAAAAAGAGTCCAGTTTGGCTGATATAGAAGAGTTGTTACAGGCCCGCGAACCCTTTTACGCGTGTGCCGACATAAGGGTAACCACCACTGGCAAAAGTATGAACGAGATAGTGGATGTAATCATTGATAGGCTAAAAGCGATGGGCTATCCGCCGGGCAATTCCGCCTCGGCGGGGCCAGCATCAGGGGGTATGACGGAGTGAAGATAGCCATGGCCCAATTGAATCCAATTGTAGGTGATATTCGGGGTAATCTGCGGCGCATAGAGGACGTATGGATTGACTGTTGCCGGCAGCAAGTCGACCTGGTGGTTTTTCCCGAGTTATTTCTGACTGGCTATCCGCCCAGGGATCTGCTGGAAAGGCCTGCCTTCCTGGAACGGGTCGATGATGCTATCAATCGGCTTCAGGATCTTACGGCTGGACAGCCGGGATGTGCAGTTCTGTTTGGAGCGCCTCAAACGACCGGCAAGAAAACTGGCCGTGGTTTATACAACTCGGCCTTGCTGATTGCAGATGGGCACATCATTCTCAACCAGGCTAAATGCCTCTTGCCATCTTATGATGTCTTTGATGAAACCCGTTATTTCGATGCTGGCAAGAGGGTGAAACCAGTCGTATACAAAGATATGCGGTTGGGCATTACCATCTGTGAGGACGCCTGGAACGAAAGCGAGATGTGGAAGGGCGCGGTTCGTTATGATTGGGACCCGGTCGCGGAGGTTGCCGGGCAAGGGATCGACCTGCTGATAAATATTTCTGCCTCTCCCTATTTCTTGAACAAGCAGGAGGTAAGATGCCGGCTGATGAGTAAACATGCCCGTAACCACGGTGTTCCGGTAATATACCTCAATCAGGTTGGTGGCAACGATGAGCTGATTTTTGACGGCCAGAGCATCATGGTGGATACGGACGGAGAGATACTGCATGCCCTGGCGGCGTTTGCGGAAGAAGTGCGAATAGTGGAAACCGGTCAGGATGTAGAACCGGTCTTATGTAAAAAACAAGACCCGATGGCCGAACTCTATGATGCGTTGGTACTGGGTTTAAGGGACTATGTACATAAATGCGGTTTTACCCGGGTCATCATAGGTCTATCGGGCGGCATCGATTCAGCCGTGGTAGCGTGTTTGGCCGCTGAGGCCTTGGGAAATGACAATGTGTTGGGGGTCACCATGCCGTCCCAGTATTCATCCAAGGGCAGTGTGGTGGACTCGCTGGAATTGGCGGCCAACCTGGGGATCGAATGCAGGACTATACCGATTGAGGCCATCTTCAACAGCTACATCAATACACTCCAGGAACAATTTATCGGATACGCCCCTGATATTACCGAAGAAAACATTCAGGCCCGGATCAGGGGCAGCATTCTGATGGCTTTATCCAACAAATACGGTTCGATGGTCATCAACACCGGCAACAAGAGCGAGATAGCGGTAGGCTACTGCACATTATATGGCGATATGTGCGGTGGCTTGAGCGTGTTGGCCGATGTGCCCAAGACGGTGGTTTATGAATTGACTGCTTATATCAACCGGGAGCAGGAGATAATTCCCGCCGCTATTGTGGAAAAAGCGCCTTCGGCTGAGCTGCGGCCAGATCAGACGGATCAGGACACTTTGCCACCGTATCCAGTCCTGGATGCTATCCTGAACCTATACATAGAGGAGAATCAATCCGCCCAGCAGATAATCGATCGGGGTTTCGACCCAGAGACGGTAAGATGGGTGCTGCGGACGGTTAACCGCAACGAATACAAGCGCCGGCAGGCGGCTCCGGGGCTTAAGGTGAGCACCAGGGCATTTGGAGCCGGGCGGCGTATGCCGATAGCGGCCCGCTGCGAAATATAAACCCTAAACCTGGCTGACCACAACCACAACTACATAACAGTACAACAGGGCTGACTTTGTGTTACAGAGGCAGCCCTGTATTTTGTAAAAATCTAGAAATTATTTTTCCAGAAAAGAGGAAATTGCATACTAAAAAAAGAAATATATGGAAACTTGTCTGACGAAAAGACATTCTGGCAATTTTTCTAGAAATTTCTGGAGGATTACTGTTTGCATACTGATCACGCTTTGAGGATTGAGCCATGATAAAAAAGGACATGACTTCCAATGGCAGCGGACAGGAGGAAAGGCTGGGGATTCCCGCCGCGAGTCTGGTGAACCTGAATATTCAAAAAGAAGCCATGGGTCTTTTGCCGTACCAAATGATCCGCTCTGAGAAGATGCTGCCGGTTGGCCGAACTAGGAATTCCGTAACCGTAGCCATGGCTGATCCCTGGAACCAGCGCAAAATTAATGATGCACGTTTGATCACCGGGCTGGAGGTAATTCCGCTGACCGTATCAACGGCAGAGATTGAAACCGCTATCCGCAGTCTGCTGGCCTTTGGAACTGATCCCAGCATGGATACTATCTTGGCTGAGATGGAGGGATTGGCCGATCTGGAAATCCGGGACAACAAAGAATCCCGGCGCATTCATGTCCGGGATGACGCTCCGGTAGTAAGGATGGTGAATCTGCTTCTTAAACAAGCAGTTCTAGCTGGGAGCAGCGATGTCCACATCGAGCCCCAAACCGATTCGGTCCGGGTACGATTTAGAGTCGACGGAGAGTTGTATCCGGTAATGAGCTTCTCCAAGGCGGTGCTGCCACCGCTGATATCACGTCTGAAGATAATGGCGGGGATGGATATCGCCGAAAAAAGGCTGCCTCAGGATGGTCGTTTCCAGATCGCAGCCGACTCGGAGCAGGTGGACTTCCGGCTGTCCACCCTTCCTACTGCACAGGGGGAGAAGGTCGCTATCCGGGTATTGGATCGGCGGAATTTGATTACTGGCATTGACCATCTGGGTTTGAACAGTCAAAACATGGATAGCCTCCGGCGGCTGACCCGGCGCTCCCACGGCATGGTTTTGGTCACTGGTGCGACCGGGTCAGGCAAGACCACCACCCTATATGCTCTGCTTCAGGAAATGAATTCAGTCGCCCAGAACATCATCACCTTGGAGGATCCAGTGGAGTATTCTCTGGCGGGCATCAACCAGGTCCAGATCAATGCCAAGGCGGGTCTTGACTTTACCACCGGTTTGGGATCGATTCTGCGCCAGGACCCGGACATAATAATGGTCGGGGAAATTCGTGACCAGTCCACCGCTCGTTTGGCAGTAAGAGCGGCTCTGACCGGTCATCTGGTATTGTCCACCCTGCACACCAACAGTGCTGCTGACACGGTAGCTCGATTGGTGGATATGGGGATCGAACCGTTCCTGGTGGCCAATTCATTAAACGGAGTGGTGGCCCAGAGGCTGGTGCGCCGCTTGTGTGTCAATTGCCGGCGGCCGTATGTTCTGGATGCAGACCGGGCAGCAATGCTGGGAATCACGGAAGAAACCGGAGCGACCTTTTTTGCCCCCAGCGGGTGCAACCTGTGCCGTCAAATCGGATACCAAGGCCGGCTCACCCTGCAGGAGGTATTGGTGGCGGGACCCAACGTGCGGCGGGCGATTCATGGTGGGGCGGCAGCGGAGACCTGTTTGGCGGCCGCGCTAAGCGACGGTATGGTCCCGCTGCGGGAGGATGCCTTGAACAAGGCCAGGCAAGGTATGACTTCATTGGAAGAGGTAATGACCTTGGTATTGGAGGAGGAATAGAGGGTGCCGGATCAGAGGGTAATGGAGTCTATAATACAGGGCGCCCATATAGGGGCCTCCGACATTCATGTAATGGTGGATTCCCCGCCTGCTTACCGTATCAACGGCCGCTTGGTCATCCGGCCGCAGGATGAACCGATCAGGGAGGCGGATATGATGGGTTTTATCCGCACCATTATGCCAGGATTGGCAGCGGCCCGGGACTTGGTAAAGCATGGTCAGGCTGATTTATCCATATCATTGCCTGACGCCACCCGAGCCCGACTGAATGTATATACCTGCGGTCAAAGCTGGGCGGCAGCCATAAGAATACTGCCCCAGGACGTACCAGCCCTGGAGGTTTTGGGACTGCCGGAAACAGTGAGTAAGATGACAGCCGGGAGTACGGCCGGACTGTTGCTGGTCAGCGGTACCAGTGGCAGCGGCAAATCAACAACCCTTGCTTCCCTAGTTAATCATATTAACCGCGATCGACCCTGCCATATAATCACCCTGGAAGATCCGGTGGAGTATCTGCACCAAAATGCCCAGGCCATCATAAACCAACGTGAGGTCGGTGGCGATATCCAGACTTTCGCTCAAGGTCTGCGGGCCGCTCTGCGCCAGGATCCAGACATCATTATGGTAGGGGAGATGAGGGATTTGGAGGATATCTCCATCGTGTTGACCGCCGCTGAAACCGGTCACCTGGTATTGGCCTCGGTCCACTCCGGCAGCGCGGTGCAGACCCTGGAACGAATAATCGATGTGTTCCCGCCGCATCAACAGCAGCAGGTTCGCAATCAGGCCGCCCAGGCATTGATAGGGATCATTCACCAGAAGCTGTTTCCGAGCCGGGACGGCAATGGACGGGTTCTGGCCGCGGAGGTCCTGGTCATGACACCGGCAATCAGAAACATGGTGCGCAGCAATAAAATGCACTTGATCCAGTCGGCCTTGCAGACCGGGGCGGCCCAAGGAATGGTTAGCATGAAAACGGCCGTACATAAGCTGCTGGAGCAGAACAAGATATCCGAACAAACTGCTTTCCTGGTGGCTGAGCCGCCCAGCGGCTATGGATATGGAGGATTATAAGATGAAATTCAAGTACCGGATCAGGGATGCTAGTGGGTTGGCTGTCAGCGGGTTTCTGGAAGGAGAACACAAAAAAGCCATAATTAACGGGCTTCTGCAGCAGGGATATGCGATTGTCGCTCTGCGGGAGGTGGATTCGAACCAGTCCGGACGAGAATTGCAGCGGCCGGTTCGGGTAGGCGACCGGGAATTGGCTGCATTCACGCGTCAGATGGCATTGATGCTGGCCGCCGGTCTGCCCCTGATGCATTGCCTGCAGCTCCTGCAGCAGCAGACCCGAGGAACGCAGTTGAAAGGGATCCTTGACCGGGTAGGGGCCGAAGTCCGCTCCGGTTCAGGATTGGGAGAGGCCCTCAGCCATTACCCCCAGGTATTTCCGCTGATGTATATCAATACGGTCAAGGCGGGGGAGGCTAGCGGAGCCCTTGACACGGTGTTCCAGCAACTGAGCAGTCATCTTCAAAAAAGGGAGGAGTTTAACCGCAAACTCAAGTCCGCCTCCGCCTATCCGATCTTCACTACCATACTAGCGGTGGTAATCTTGGTATTGATGATTATCTTCGTGATACCGAGATTCGTCTCCATATTCGCAGCCTCTGGTATACAGCTGCCCTGGCCCACCAGGGTACTGCTGAACGCCGGCAGCGGAATTCGGAAGGCGGCGCCTTGGCTTCTCGGTGTGGCTGGCTCTTGGTTTCTTGTGCTGAAATATTCAACCCGAACCGAGGGCGGCCGCTTGTCCATAGACTCGCTGAAACTGAAACTGCCGGTTGTGGGCAGTCTGGAGAGAAAGAAAATGACGGTTGCCATTACCAGCACCCTGGGGATGCTGCTCCAAGCCGGAGTGCCCATACTGCAGGCAATGCGAGTGGCGGCCGGGACCATGACCAATGGGAAGGGCCGGGAGGTCCTGCATGACGCGATGCGCAGTATCAGTTCCGGCGAGAGCCTGGCTGCTCCCCTGGCCCGGAGCGGAATATTCCCACCCATGCTCACCGATATGATCGCAGTAGGTGAGGCTACCGGCAGCCTCGATACCGTGCTGGATCAATTAGCACTCTATTGTGAGATGGAATTAAGCGACAGCCTGGAGAGCCTGGCCCGGATGACCGAACCCCTGCTGATCCTGCTGGTGGCAGCCATTGTTGGCGGAATGGTGATCGCTTTGCTGTTGCCCATGATGAATATGGTCAGCATGGTAGGTGTGTGATTGCATAGTTCGGGCTAAATGGATTTGCCAGCGGATCTGTGAGGAACAGGCCAAGAAATGCTTGGCAAGGATTAACGTTGAGGAGGTGATGCATATGCTTGCGTGTGATGGAGGCTAGTCGTAATTTTGGACGAGGAGGAGGCAAAAAGTGAGGGAAAGCGAATTGAAATGGGAAATAGGCAGGCAGGAGGGCTTCACCCTGGTGGAGTTGGTCATTGTAATGGCTGTTCTGGTAGTATTGGCAGCAATTGCAATACCAAGGTATAATGGGGTATTGAACGAGTCCAAGGTAAAGTCCGACGGGGTGACCGCGGCCGGCATAGTCAGTGCAGCCCGGATCCAGGAAACCAGTAGTGGAAATCCGGTTCAAGGAATGGAAGGCATAGATGAAGACTACTTCGAGCCGGGCAAAGAACCTACATCTGGAGGCGAATTTGCATTGTCGGGCGGGGGGAACGATCCCTACGAGGTAAAGTGGACCCCGACGGTAGGCAAATACAGTGGCATAGAGCAGACCCTGACCGAGGGAACGATGTTCGAACTGGCCGGACCCGCTGCTACGTAAACAGTATTCCGATTATATTAAGACATCAAGAGGTTGGCATGTTAATTAAGATACTGGTATTTATCGCAGCTTTGCTGATAGGATCTTTTCTAAACGTGGTGATACATAGGTTGCCCAGAAGGGAATCGCTGCTGTGGCCGGCGAGTCATTGCCCCCAGTGCGGGCATCGGCTCACCGCCCGGGACCTTATCCCCTTGGCCAGCTATTTGTGGCTGGGTGGCCGGTGCCGTCACTGCGGAGGTCCTATCCGCCTACGCTACCCGTTGATCGAACTCATGACTGCGGTTGGTTTTTTGCTAGTATACCTAAAATGGGGGGCCGGTTGGCAGACCGTGGCAGGTTGGGTATTTACCAGTTTTCTGATAACCGCCGCCTTTATTGATATCGAGAACGGCATCATCCCGGATAGGCTGACCTATCCGGGCATGCTGGCCGGGTTGGCCTTGTCGATCTTTACTATCGGGATCAAATCCTCACTTATCGGCTGGTTGGTCTATGGTTCCTTTTTGCTGGTGACAGCCCTCATATCCCGTGGCGGAATGGGGGGCGGAGATGTGAAGATGGCGGCCGCCATCGGGGCTTTCCTCGGCTTTCCGGCATCCTTGCTGGCCCTATTTCTATCCTCCCTGCTGGGAGGCATATGGGCCGCAGCTTTGCTGATCGGTAAAAAAGCTACCCGCAAGACGGCTATCAAATTCGGACCTTTTCTTTCCCTGGGCGCCTGGCTGGTTTTGATCTGCGGGCAGCAGCTGATAAATCTTTACCTGTCTCTCTATTGAGTTTTTCTGGTGTCGCATTCGCCTGCATTTCCCTTGCGAGCTTGTGGACTGCTCGCTTGCTTATCAACCCATTTTTTTGATGGGAACACCTCCTCTCTTCCAGATCCGATTTCATTAAATACATCTCAATCGAAAGGTTTAGAAATGTACATTCTGGCATTGTTTCGAAGGGAACATGGCCAGTCCCTGCTCGAGGTTCTGGCGGCCATGGTAATCATGGCATTGATAGCGGGAAGCACCCTGGCCGTATATGCACCAGTTGCAGCCTGGATCAGGTTATCCTGGCAGGAAACCTGCGCCGGCAATCGTGCATATGCGATTGTGGAGGAACTGAGGGCTCAGCCCGGCCTGCTGGATGAAGCCAACACGGGGTGCTCGGCCGAGGAGTTGGGCCTTGCCTTGGCCCTGGCAGGGAGCAGTGAGTTTAGTGATGTCGTTATGATAGACCCGTTGGCTGAGAATCCCAATCTATATCAGGTGTCCGTAATTGTCCAATGGAGCCAGGGGACAGCCACCAGGAACGTGCGGCTGGACACTCTGATGCGCAAAGAAGGGGGTTAGGGGCATTAATCAGCCTGAACAAGGAACGACGCTGGTCGAGATACTGGCGGCCTTAGCCATAGCATCCTTTTTGGTGATCGGTATGGTGACGCTGTACAATTCTGCGTCTCAATTCTACCACCGGCTGGCATCGGCGGCGGATTGCCAGTATACGGCGCGCAGTGCGATGGACCAGATGAGGAGTGACATTTATAGCGCTTCCATAGCGGAGATATCCGAAGATGGTTTGGTATTGGTGTTGACCTCGACAGACCGGGAAATCTGGTTTTATGCCCAAAATGGCAGGTTATACCGCCACGTTAGCACCAGTCGGGGCACCACTGCCGTTCCCATTGCTGAGAATGTGGGCGGAGTGTATTTCAGCAGCGGAGAAGGTCTGGTTGGTATAACCCTGAGCATTGATACCGGAACCTGTTCGCGCACCCTGAGCACGGCTGCCAAGCCCCGCCGGTAAACTTGAGCGGGAAGAGAGACTATCCTGCCGCTCCTTCCATCGTGGCATCGGACAGTACCAAATTGATTCAGGCCGGGAGAGGATAAGAAAAATGATAATCAGGAAACGTTTAAGCTCGGAAAAGGGCAGCATTATGGTGTTCATTCTGTTGGTATTCATGATTACCAGTATCCTGGCCATGTCGCTCCTTAACACCGGTATCATGGAATCCAAAAGCAGCCGTTTCGCGAACAACCTTCTGCAGGCCCAGCAGGGTGTGGACGCTGCCGTGGAATGGGGATTGGAATCGATATTCATGGAATTAAATCAGCCAGAGAACTTGGAGATTTACAAACTCCCTCTCCAGTTGGGGTGCGGCAATCACAGCTTGAGTATAGGGCCACAGGGATGCCAGGCCGCCATCGGGAATGTAACCAAAATCGCGGAGGCGGACACAGAGCCCAACCAATGTGTTTATGGTTTCACAGCATCCGCCGAATTCCAAGGTTCCCGCCGCGATGTGCAGGTAGAGGCAACTTACTGTTTCTCGGGCGGTTATGAGATTGTCGGGGAGGATGGGAATCCGGAATTTGTGCCCAGATCATACCTGGACCGGGGACAGATCAGTTCATGCCAGTAATTAACTAGGGACACGGGGTGTTCCTCGGAGCGAGGGGGAAACCCTGTTTAGATATGAGCTGTTTAGGCAGCCCAGGGAGGTGACATTAGTGTTTAAACGTCAACCCGATATAGGGCTGGCTTTCGGCAACGGGAAGGCCCGGCTGGCCTGGGTCCAAAAAATACGGGGAGAGACCAGGCTGCTGGGATTCCAGAGTATAGAAATACCGGTGGGACTAATGGAAAATGGCATCATGATTGACCCGGCCAGAATCGGGACTGAATTGAAGCAATGTACGCATGAAATGAATCTAGCCGGCAGCCAGGTCGCGGTGGCCGTACCGGGCCCCCAGGTTTATATGCGCCGATTGACTATGCCGGGGCTCAGGTGGGAGGAATTAAGGCGGGCAGTTTATTTCCAGGCTTACGAATTCCTGCCCATACCTGTAGAAGAGGCAGTACTGGATATAGTACCCCTGCGCCGGTACCACGATGGCCAGGGGAAAAGGGTGGAGTTGTTCTTTGCCGCAGTGCGCCGACAGCAGGTTGATGATATGGTACAGGCTTGCACCAGCGCGGGGCTTAAACCAGTTGTTATGGACATGGAGCCGCTGGCCGTCAAACGAGCCTGGGGTGGAGATCCGGTCAAGACCATTATCATGTTACATATCGCAGCCACCAATCCTTATTTGACCATATTTACAAAGGGCATACCGATATACCATTGCTCGCTTAGCCTGGAAGAGTTGCCGGAGGCATCACCCGGTCTCCAGGGACATTCCTTGCCCCCAAATGGGAGAGCGATACCGGGAGCATATGACAGTCCCGATGCCGGGCCGATAGCCGGCTTGGTCCAACAAGTGAAGGATGCGGCAGCATATTGCAGCCGGCACAACCGTGACGGGTCAGTGCGACCGGAAGTGGCGGTGCTGGATGGAAGCGGGGGTATACCGGGATTGGAGGAACGCCTGGCCCAAGGTTTGGATATTCCGGTCGAGCTGGCTGGCAGGCAGGCAACGGCCAGAATCAAGCTGCCGGACAGTATGACTGAGAAACAAAGAGACGAATTGGAACAGGAATTTGGTCTGGCTTTGGGACTGGCGATGAGGAGGTGAAACGTTGGCAGAACCGACTGAACTGAGGATCAATTTTATCCGGCCCCGGCCAGAGAACAATCATTTGCTGATGATTTCGGGAGCTGCCCTGGTAATAGCTCTGCTACTGGGATGGTGCGTGTATTCACATTGCTGCTACAACTCCCGGTTGGCTGCCAAGAGCCTGGAAAATGCCCGCCTGAGTCAGGAACTGGAACAGGTTGGTTCTCAAAGCAGTGGATTGACCGAATTTCAAGGTATGTACAAGGATACCAAAACAATTCAGTCCGCCATCGATACGATAAATGGGGACAGACTTCAGCACACCCCATTGCTGGAGGATGTATACCGAATCGCGCCCAGTGGGATGAGCTTGACGAAGATTGAGGTTAATAAGGACATCATAAAATTGGCCGGGACCTGCTTTGATTACTTCACCTTGGGCAGTCTGCTCTCGGCGGTCGATTCCTATCCCTATTTCGGCAAGGTCCAAAAGATAACCTCCAATGTTGCCCAGCTGACCACCGGGCCAATTGAATTTGTACTGGAGATTGAGTATAAGGGGGCCGACAAATGATTCTCTCCAAGCGCGAAAAGGTATTGCTGGGCACCCTATTGCTGGCCGGATGTGCCTACCTGCTGGACTATTTTTGGCTGCAGCCCCTGAATGCCCGGAGCAGTCAATTGCATGCTGAAAATTCCAGTCTGCAAGCCGAACTGAATCAGGGTACAGATATGAAAGCCAGATACGGCGAAGCCGATATTCAAGAAAAGATAATTGCCGATTACGCCGCAGTGAGAGCCCAGGTACCGGATCAACCGATGATTACCGATATTATCGAGTTCGTCGGTTTGATTGCAGCGGAAACTGGGATTGAAGCCCACTCAGTCCAATATGATGCCCAAATTGAATCCAGAGCGGAGGATGGAACCGAAAAACAGCGCCTGCACGAAATAAAATTCAAGATTCAGGCTCAAGGTACAAGGTCAGGCCTGTTGATATTTTTGGCACGTATTGAGAACGCGCCGCGTCTTTTTAACGTGACCAAGACTATTCTTGAAACAGTGGAGAGCCACTCTTCACCAGTACCAAGTCTGGCTGGCGGCGAAAAAGGGGATACCCCGTCAATAGATGCGTCGTCCATACTGGAGGAATCAATCAACCCGGAATTGGATCGGTATAAGTTGGGAATGGAGATCAGCGCTTTCTACCGTGATTGATACGCCAACCGGATTAATGCGATCAGCTGGCTCGGGATGTGGCCGACTCCGGCTGTTCCCCTTGACTATGCAGAGCTAATGAGCGAGGATGACAGGGCAGGAATAATTGGATAATTGTAGAACAGAATAAGAAAATACCTGTTTATTCGGGCAAGCTTTATTGGCCGTGGTCTTGAAGGAGGTTGCCAATGCTGGACCGGGATTTATTGGCTGATGTGTTGGATACAGCTCTGAAGAAGGGCGGCCAGTTTGCGGACATATATATCGAGGACAGGCTGACCAGCAACATCATGTGTGATGACGATCGCATCGAAAGGATTCACAGCGGACGGGAAAAGGGCGCGGGAATCAGACTCATCGAGGATGGTCGCACTTTCTATGTTTACACCAATGATTTGTCCCGGGAAGGCCTGATCAAGGCTGCTGCCCTAGTCAGCCATGGTATCGATACTCCCTGTCCTGCCTATCGCCCGGCAACCGAGCTGCGCTTGATTAACACCGAACTTCCAATCAATATCCGGCGCCTGCCGGAGCAAGTCGATTTTGCCGAAAAAATAGAATATGTGCTGAATGCCAACCAGGTGGCCCGCGACTTGGGTGATGAGATCAAACAGGTGACAGTTGCCGCCGGTGATTTGCATAAACGGGTTCAAATAGCCAATTCCGATGGTGAGTATATCGAAGATGAGACTGCCCGGGTGCGACTGATGGTGAATGTGGTAGCGGCGCGGGGAGACCAGGTACAGACCGGTCAGGAGGTTGTCGGCGGAGTATCCGGATGGGAGTTGCTGGAGCAGGTTGCGGTGGAGGATTTGGCGGCCGGAGCAGCCCGCCGAGCCATCGCCATGTTATCCGCGCCTCCGGCCCCGGCTGGATGCATGCCGGTGGTCATGCACGCTGATGCAGGCGGGACCATGATCCATGAAGCCTGCGGGCATGGTTTGGAGGCTGACCTGGTCCAGAAGGGGCTGTCGGTATATAGTAACAAGATTGGCCAAATAGTGGCTAGCCCGATTGTCAGTGTGGTTGACGACGCCACCTTGCCGGGTAAATACGGCAGCTATCGATGGGATGACGAGGCCTCCCCGGCCCGACGCACCTTGCTTATAGAAGACGGATATCTGCGTGGATTTTTAAACGACCGGCTATCAGCCGCCAGAGCCGGAACTGAGTTGACCGGCAACGGCAGGCGTGAGTCCTACATGGAAAAACCCATCCCCCGCATGAGCAATACCTTTATCACTCCGGGCAGAGATGACCCGGATCAAATCATCCGGGATACCAAGCAGGGTTTACTGGTCAAGAAAATGGGTGGAGGCCAGGTTAATACCGCTAATGGCGATTTCGTTTTTGATGTTCAGGAAGGCTATATGATAAAAAACGGAGAAATAAGTCATCCGGTGCGGGGTGCCACTCTTATCGGCAACGGTCCCCGTACCCTGATGGATATCGACCGGGTCGGTTACGACCTCGGATTTGCTATCGGAGTCTGCGGCAAAGAAGGGCAGGGAATCCCAGTAGGTGATGCCCAGCCCACTATTCGCATTCGTGAACTGACGGTGGGAGGCACTGGCATGAGCGGCGGGCCCCTTATAAAGAAAATCTGGAGAAAGTAGGTGCCTTGGGGTGGAAGCTACCCTAAGAAGAGCGGGAGAAGAAGCCCTGCATAATGTCCGCGCTGCCGGTCTAAGCGGCGAAGCGTTTCTGATGCATAACCGGGAACTGAGCATCGAGGTCAGCGGTGGGAAAACTGAGACATTAAAGGAAGCTGAACAGACGGGCCTGGGCGTCAGAGTTTTCAATGGCCGGCGGATGGGGTTTGCCTATACCACCGATCTTAGTGGCCCATCTGTAGTGGAAGCCGTCCGGGAAGCAGCCCGTATAGCGGAATTTTCCTCTGCCGATGAGTTTAACGGACTCCCGGAAGGGAGACGGGTGTATCCGGGCATGATGATCCTGGATGAAAACCTCCATTCCCTGCCACTGGCAGCCAAGATAGAGTTGGCGCGAGAGGTCGAGCGAGCCGCCCGTAATTATCATCCCAGCATCCAGATTATAGACAGAGCCGGCTATGAAGAGTACGAAACCGCTGTCCTGGTCATGAACAGCCGCGATATATACGCCTTCGGCCAGGCCAATTACTGCGGTCTGCATGTATCCCTGGCGGCAGTGACCCCTGAAGAAACCCAAAGCGGTTTCGCTTATACCCTGCAAAGAAAAGCTGGTTCCCTTAATCCTGGAGAGGTGGCGGAGGAAGCGGCCAATAAGGCTTTGCGCAGCCTGAATGCCCGTACAATTCCCAGCCAGGTCCTGCCCTGTGTGCTGGATTCACAAGTAACCGCCCAATTCCTGGGCTTATTGTCGGTATCTGTCCAAGCCGACAATGTTCTGAAAGGCAAGTCCATGCTGGCGGGCAGGGTGGGCCAGTCGGTGGTCTCCCCGCTGCTGACGGTGGCCGATGATGCTGCTCGCGAAGACGGGGTGGCCGGGTTTCCCTTCGATGGCGAAGGTATACCATCGACTCGGACGGTGGTGATTGAGAATGGTATTCTAAACGGATTTTTGTATGATACCTATACCGCCCGGAAGGCGGGAACCCAATCGACCGGCAATGCAGTTCGGTCTTTCCGCAGCCTGCCGTCGGTGGGGAGCACAAGTCTGATGGTGACCCCGGGCTCGACACCTCAGCCGGCATTATGGGAAGACCTCGAAGAGGGACTGTATGTAACTCAAATTATGGGGATGCACACCGCCAATTCCATCACCGGGGATTTTTCTCTGGGGGCCGCCGGGATACTGATAGAGCGCGGTCAGCTTACCTATCCGGTGAGGGGAATTACCATCGCCGGTAATCTGCTGGATTTGCTGCGGGACGTAGATGGGGTGGGCAGCGATTGGCGGTTTTATGGCAGCCGGGCGGCGCCATCGCTTCGATGTCGAAGTCTCAATGTTGCTGGCAATTAGAGGGGAGGAAGTCGGGTGGCCACAATATGGGTTATTAATGGCCCTAATCTGAACATGCTGGGGGTCAGGGAGCAGCAGATCTACGGCGGCACCAGCCTGGAGGAAATAAATGCGGACTTGCAGGCGCGGGCCGATGTAGCCGGGATAGACATAGCATTCTTCCAATCCAACCATGAGGGGGAATTGGTAGACCAGATTCATAAGGCCTATGGATTGGTGGACTGTATTATCATAAACCCCGGGGCTTATACTCATTACAGCATTGCTATCCTTGATGCTCTTAAGACTGTACAGATTCCCGTGATCGAGGTCCATCTGTCCAACATTTACAGTCGGGAGTCATTCCGGCACCGGTCCCTTATCTCCTCCTTGGCGGTGGGCGGGGTCTTCGGCCTGGGACCTTTGGGCTATAGACTGGCCCTCGAGGCTGCCGCCGAGATAGTGAAATCTTGAGCGCAGGATGGAGCCACTGACCATGATGGAGCAAAGAGTAAGAAACCTGCGGCAGTTCCTGGAGACCAACCACCTGGATGCCTGCCTGGTTACCAAGCCGGAAAACATCTTTTATCTCTCCGGTTTTACCGGGGGCAGTGACGCCCGGTTAGTAGTCGGACTGGCCGATAAGTACATTGTGACCGACAGCCGTTATCTGGAGCAGGTGGAACGGGAATGCGCCGATTGGGAGTTGGTCAGAGTCCAGGGCGGCGGGCTTGACAGCCTGGCAGCTATTTGCGATAAATATAATAGCCTGGCGGTGGAAAGTCATCATGTAACCCATGGCCTGTTTCTTCGCCTGCAGTCGGCCCTTAAGGCTCAGTTGTCACCCCGGGAGAACATTATAGAAGGGCTGCGCCGGCAAAAGGATTCCGCTGAACTGGACCGATTGAGATCGGCCGCCAGGGTTGGGGATGAGGTTTTCCAACTCATTATCCGGGAGATCCAGCCGGGTTGGAGCGAGGTCCAGGTGGCCAACCAGATCGCCAGTTACCTGAGGGAATTGGGATGCAGCCAGGAAGCCTTTCCGACCATCGCCGTGGCCGGCGAAAACGCGGCTTTGCCGCATGGCCAGCCAGGCTCAAGGCAGTTGCTGAAAGGCGATATGCTGACCATGGATTTCGGTGGCTTTTACCAAGGGTATGCCGGGGATATGACCAGGACCATAGCGATTGCCCAAGCTTCCCCCCGGTTGCGGGAGGTTTACAGCCGGGTTTTGGAAGCCCAGCAAAAGGGGGTAGCCAGTATCAAGGCCGGAGTCAAGGCAAAGACCGTAGACCAATTGGTCAGACTTGAGCTGGCCCGGCATGGACTGGATGATTACTTCTTGCACAGTACCGGGCATGGCGTGGGCCTGGAGATTCATGAGGCGCCCAGCCTGTCCAGTCACTCCGAGGACGTGCTGGAAGAAAACATGGTGGTAACTGTAGAGCCAGGAGTATACATAGCCGGGTGGGGCGGAATAAGGATTGAGGACACCGTCATCGTGCGGCACGATGGATGCGAAGTCATTACGGCTTCAGGAAAAGAGCTATTAATTATTTGATGGAGGGATAGGATGATCTCGGTTAATGACTTCAAGACCGGTGTTACTGTGGAACTGGAAGGACAAGTGTATCAGGTGGTAGATTTCCAGCATGTCAAGCCTGGCAAAGGGGCGGCTTTCGTCCGCGCCAAACTCAAGAATGTCAAATCCGGGGGTGTGGTGGAAAAGACCTTCCGGGGCGGTGAAAAAATACACCGGGCCCATCTCGACAAGCGCGGCATGCAATATCTCTATATGGATGGGAACGATTACATTTTTATGGACAATGACAACTACGAACAACTGTCTATCAGCCGGGATGAGATGGGTGATGGGGTCAAGTGGCTCAAGGAGAACATGAACATCATGGTGCTGATGTACCAAAATCAGATAATGGGCATTGAGCTGCCCAATTTCATAGAGATGGAGGTAGTTGATACTGAACCCGGAATAAAAGGGGATACCGCCACCGGGGCCACCAAATTGGCACGGTTGGAGACCGGTGCCACTGTGCAGGTGCCACTATTTGTTAACACCGGTGACCGCTTGCGCATCGATACCAGGACCGGAGAGTACATGGAGAGGGTATAAGACCTGGTTCAATTGATTTTTTGAAAACAAGTTTATTTCCTCCTTTTTAAACTAATAATAAAGTCAATCAAAAGCTTTATTGTTATGACAAAAGGGGGATTTTAATTTGCAGAGTATAATTGAGAAGGTCAGTTATCTGCAGGGTTTGAGTGAGGGGTTGACCATCAATGAAGGCAGCCCGCAGGGAAAAATCATATCCGGCATGTTGGCTGTGCTCAATGAGATGGCTGACGAGATCTGTGCTTTGCAGGCGCAACTGGAACAAATGCACAGTTATATCGAGTGTGTTGATGATGACCTGTTGGATTTGGAGGAAATAATAGCCGGAGAAGAATACCTGGAGATTCTATGCGGCCATTGCGGAGAGCAGCTTTATGTGGAAACCGATAGTATAGAAGATGAAGATACTATAGAAATAATTTGCCCCAACTGCAATGAAACGGTGTTTATAAATGATGGAGCCTTCGATTATCAGCATATGCCTGAGGATGAGGATATGGGACTGGAAGGCAATCATTCTACGCCCTAACCAGGGAATGAATTCTCCTGGAGTAAATAAGAAGTATGTATCTTGGCACACCCAAAAAACTTGGGCAAGGGCCATTGAGATGCCGGTGGAGGTATGATCCTGGAGAAACGCCGATGTGACCGGTGTTTTATAATACATCGCCCGCTACCCTTATAAGACTGTCGGCAGGGGAAACTCGTAATGAGTTTCCCCTTTTTTATGTCCCGTTTTGGTATATTTTTCTCCTTGGTCCAGTAATTATTAGTGATCGTGATCGATAAGCATGACCAACATCAAAGAAATGGGGAATAGGGGGCGTCAGCCGTGACCCAAGGTGATCTGATCCGGAAAGACATATTGCCATTTCTCCCCGCCAGAATAAAAAATCTGTTCCTTAACCTGGATGACAATCATTATGGCGGTCTGGAAGAAATCCGTCTTCGGCAGGGGAAGCCACTATGTCTGAGAATCGGCGAACAAGACTTCACCTTTGATGTACGGGGCAGGCTGGTTCTGAATCTGGCTAATGGATTCACAGTCAGCAGCGAAGACATCCAGCGTACGGTAGCCTCCATCAGTGAAAATTCCCTGTATGCATTTGAAGACGATATTGGCCGTGGCTTCATTACCATCCCCGGGGGGCACCGGGTGGGACTAGCCGGTCAAGCGGTATTGTCCAGCAACCAAATCAGGACGATGAAGCACTTTTCCGGGGTATCCTTTCGGATTGCCCGGGAGGTGCCGGGCTGTGCGGAAGGGATAGTAGGGTTTATTGGGGCCCGGGGTTGGCCTCCGGGCAACACCCTTTTGATATCCCCCCCCCGCTGCGGTAAAACCACGATTCTAAGAGACCTGGCCCGGATATTATCAAACGGTACGCACCTCCATCGAGGCTGCAATGTGGTGATTGTGGATGAGCGTTCCGAACTAGCCGGGACTTACCAGGGCCATGCCCAGATGGATGTCGGTCTCCGCACCGACGTGCTCGATGGCTGCCCCAAAGCGGCAGGCATGATAATGGCGATTCGCTCTCTGGGTCCCCAGGTCATCGTAACCGATGAAATAGGACGACGCGAGGATGTAGATGCAATTAGCGATTGTGTCAATGCGGGTGTCAGTGTGGTTACCAGCATCCACGGCCGCGACGTCGATGAAGTTAGGAAACGCCCCTTGATCAGGGAACTGCTGGATAGCAATGCCTTTGTGAATGGTATTGTTTTATCCCGGCGCAAGGGGCCAGGTACGATAGATAACATGATCAGGTGGGATTCTTGATGTTTTGGCCTAAATTGCTGGGAGTATTACTAATAATAGGCGGTTGCGGCTGCTATGGACTGATGAGTGCTAACCGTCTCCATAGAAGGGTGGAACAACTCCTTAATATGAGGTTGGCTCTGGCCTGCCTGGAGAAGGAAATCAACTATCTCCGTGCTCCCTTGCCGGCTGCTCTGAGCCGGGCAGCGCAAGGTGCGGCTGAACCAGCCCGAAGCCTGTTTGCAGCTACCAGCCAGGATCTGCAAACCCGGGAGGGCATCACCATAAATGAGGCCTGGCGGCACAATCTGCATTCTCTTTACCAGCAGACCGACCTCAATGACCAGGACTTGGAATTACTGCTTGTAATGGCACCGCAACTGGGCATGTCCGGGGGGGAGGAACAGGTGAAACTGCTGACCATGGTTCAGGAGCAGCTGAAGGTGCAGGAAGACCGGGCCCGGCTTGAAGAAGAAAACGGGCGCAAATTAAGGGTCTATGGGGGCTTTGCCTTTGGCGCGACCGTGGTCCTGTTGTTGCTCTGAATACCATCATAATTGCTTGGCCCTGGCAGGAGTGGCAATGGCAACCGCCCGGGTAATAAAAACAGGAGGAAAAGCATAATGAACATCGATATTCTCTTCCGTATTGCCGGCATAGGTATCCTGATATCGGTTCTATGTATCGTTCTTAAGCAGGCCCAGAAGCAGGAACAGGCGGAAATGCTGACTCTGGCTGGAGTCGTAGTGGTTCTGATTATGGTCGTGCAATTGATGAACCAGCTTTTCACAACCGTTCGCGCGGTATTCGCTCTGTAGCACGCAGTCTCGGAAGGGGACATTGACATGGATATAGCTCAAGTCATTGGACTAGCTCTGGTCACGACAGTATTTTTGATGTTGCTAAGGCAGGAGAAACCGGTTATGGCAGTGCTGCTCAGCCTGGCCTTCGGTGTGATTATATTCATATCTATGCTGGATAAATTGTCGGCCATTATCGACATAATGAGGGAATTGACTCAAAAGGCCGGCATCAACAACTTTTTTTTCAGCACTGTGCTAAAAATCATGGGAGTGGCCTATCTGGGTGAGTTTGCCGCCGTCATCTGCCAGGATGCCGGTGAACAGGCGGTCGCCAAGAAGATTGAATTCGCAGCCAAGATAATTATTGCAGTGTTGGCTTTGCCCATCCTGGTGGCCATATTGGAATCACTCCTGGAACTAATGCCGAGATAATTTGAAGCAGCAGGTGATGGCACTTGGTCAGAATAATCAGCTTATTTATATTGGCGGCTTGCCTGTTATTATTCAGCCCGGGCCTGGCCGGAGCCGCCTCCGAACCGACCGCCCCGACTTTTTCAGTCCAGGACACCATGGATAGTCTTGATTTGCAGGATTTGGAGAAATTTCGCAATCAGGTCGAGGACGAAATGGATCCTTTCCTCACGGAAAAAGGTGTGCGGGAATGGCTAGCCGACTTCATCAAGGGAGACTGGCAGTTTGATTTCGGGCAAATTACCGAGACCATCATCCAGTTTCTGTTTAAGGAGATCCTGGCCAATTCCAGCCTGCTGTCCAAGCTGATAATTTTATCGGTCCTGGCGGCATTGCTGATAAACCTGCAGACATCGTTTGCCTCCGGGATCGGCCGGCTTTCCTACCTGGTCTGTTTTCTGGCAATGTGTGCTCTGGCCTTGGGCAGTTTCAGAGTGGCCCTGGGGATTGGTAAGCAAACCATCAGCAACATGTCCGACTTCATGATGGGGGTCTTGCCGCCGATGATGGCCCTGGTAGCCGGGCTTGGCCATCTGAATACGTCAGCCATGTTGTTTCCCTTGCTGATGATGGTGGCCACCGTGTTCGGCAATGCTATCAAAAACGTAGTCTTCCCGTTGATCATCATGTCCGCTGTGTTGAGCCTGGCCAACCAACTTTCGGAGACGGTCAAGGTAGAAAGACTGGCTCGCTTCTGTTCCCAGATGGCACAGATAATACTAGGATTCCTGATGACAGTGTTTGTCGGGGTACTGACCCTGCGTTCATTATATGCTTCGGTTTTGGATAAAGTAGCCCTGCGCACTACCCGTTTCGTTACTGACAATGCCATCCCGATTGTCGGCAAAATGGTCGGGGACACGGTGGAAGTGGCGGCCGGTTATGTGGTGATGCTCAAGGATGCCCTGGGAATCTTCGCTGCTCTTTCCATCCTGGGGATCATCATTTTTCCGGTACTGAAGATTGCCGCTCTTGGATTGATATATAAACTGGTAGGGGCGGTGGTGGAACCAATGGGAGATGCGAAAACCGCTGCCATCCTGGAGGTCATGAGCGCCCACCTCTTCCTGCTGATGGCCGCTACGGCTGCGGTAGCGGTGATGTTTTTCATAATGATCGCCATACTGGCGGGAGTATCCAGCGGTTTTACCATGCTTAAATAAGTGGGGGGGCAATATGGAGGTATTGGCAGAGATAGTCAGAAACCTGCTGGTAATCATCATTATCTCATCCTTCTTGGAGATGCTGCTGCCCGAAGGCAACACCCGTCCTTTCGTGCGCTTTGCGGTGGGCATGTTTGTTCTTATCGCTATCCTGACCCCCAGCCTCCATTATTTATATGATAATGTCAGCTTCCCGTTATCGGCATGGGACGATAGCCTGCAGGGATATGAATCCGAGTATATCGACCACACCGGGACCAGGATTCAGGAACAGATAAAGGGTCAGAGCGATTCACTGCTGCAGAAAAAGCTGGAGGAGCAAGTCAGCGCAGTAGCCCTCCTGGTTCCAGGAGTCGAGGATGTCCAGGCCGAACTCACCCTGGACCAGAACGGTAATCCCCGCAGATTGGATTTGATAGTCCAGTCATCCGGCTCCAGTGCAACTGATGGTATTCGGCCGGTTGAGGTGTTGGCCGGAGCCGAAACCGAGAACGGCCGCAACAAAGCAGAGATCACTAGCAAGATGACCAAAATAATCACCAGCCTGTATGGTTTGGAGGCAGGGGATATTGAGATCGTATTTGAAGGGGGTTAAAGCAAAATGTTGGATGAATGGAAAAGGCAATGGGGCGGCGACTCGGGCAGCCCAGGCGGAGGGAGATACAGTCTGTATCTGCTAGTGGCGGCGGTATGCCTCGGCTTACTGGCTCTTCTATGGCCGTCGGCGGATACCACGCCGGAGCCGGAGTCTGTTCTCCCAGTCAGCCAAGCGGGTGGTGTGAACCAGGCCCGCGCGGCCTTGGCGGCGGACTTGGAAAAGATTCTGTCTCAGGTTGAAGGGGCCGGTATAGTCCAGGTAAACATTACTCTGAGTTCGGACGGTCTGAAGAGTTATGCGCGTAACACCAAGAATGAGCACCGGGTTACCCAGGAAGCGGACAGCGTAGGTGGGGATCGTGAGGTCATCGAGGAAAACCAGAGCAGCGACATTGCCATTTCGGGTGGCAACGCGCTATTGATCGAGGACAGTGCGCCGGAGGTGGTAGGGGTGCTGGTAGTCGCAGAGGGGGCTGGCGACAGTCTGGTCAAAGAAAGGCTGACCGATGCCACTACGGTATTGTTGAATGTGGCGCCTCATCAGGTCAGGGTTGAAACCCGGAAAGGAGCTGGGCAATGATAATCAGCATCGACAAGGCCAGAATCGTTCTGGCTCTGGCCGCCATTGTGATGGTTATTGTGATCACACTGAAACTGCTGACTGGTTATTGGGAGAACCGTTCCGAACCGGCTTTGACCGGTGACATGACTACTCTTGAAGCAGTACCGGAAAGCCGTCCGGTCGACATATCCAGGGAAGAAGGGGCAGGGTTCCTATCCGAGTATCGATTGGAGCGGGACCGGGTGCGCAGTCGAGAGATAACCCTGCTACGGGAAATAGCCAGTGATACAACCAGCACCGCCCGAGCCCGGGAAGAGGCCTACGCCAAATTGGTCCAATTGGCCGACCGGGAGGAAAAAGAGATGCATGCTGAAGCCCTGATTAAAGCGCAAGGATTTGCCGATTGCGCAGTAATAATGAGTCCCACCGCCACCATGGTCATGATTTCAGGTAATCTGGCGGATACAGTTGACCAGGACAGGATTAGAAGATCTGTCAGCGTGGCTACCGGGTTCACGGAAAAAAGCGTGTCGGTTCTGCAGCTGGTGCCAAATGAATGATGCCGTAAAATCGGATTGTCTACAGATTGAAATATATGGATCAAATCCCTATAATAAAGAAGCATTGTAATTCAGAGGTACTCATGTCCGGCCTGGGGTGTATTTGGTATCGGCCGGGCTGCGGGTATGATGCAATTGGCTTGGTCCGATTAACAGGGCGGCGAAGTATTCCACGCCGCTAGGACAATGATGAAATTAGAACATACTGATTCCTCGACGGGACTATGCAACTTAGCCAAGCCGAAATAATGCCTACAATCAGAGGAGTGAAGACATGGATTTGGAAGAGATCAGGGAACTTGTGATGCTGCTGGAAAACACCAGCCTAACTGAGCTCAAGGTCCATACCGAAGATTTCAAGTTGACCTTGCGCAAGGGCTCAAGACCTAAAGAAACCGCCTCCATCCCAGCACCGGCAATCGAAAACCAAAAGCCGGTCGGGACACCGCCTGCGCAGATTACCCCTGATCAGGATCTGGTCAGCATCAATTCACCCATGGTAGGTACCTATTATCAGGCTCCATCTCCAGATAGCGAGCCGTTCGTCAAGATTGGCGACGTGGTGAGCAAGGGCCAGACCCTATGCATAGTAGAAGCCATGAAGCTGATGAATGACATCAAATCGGAATATGATGGTACGATTGTCGAGATCGCTGCCGAGAACGGCCAACCGGTCGAGTATAACCAGGTATTATTCTGGATAAAACGGAGCTAGGGGTGTTAATTTGTTCACCAGGATATTGATTGCCAATCGCGGGGAAATAGCCCTGCGCGTGATAAGGGCCTGCCAGGAGATGGGTATCGAGAGTGTAGCAGTCTATTCCGAAGCCGACCGGGACAGTCTGCATGTCAAAATGGCCGATGAAGCAGTCTGTATAGGCGGAGCCCCGGCTAGTCAGAGCTATCTGCATGTGGCCAATATCATTTCGGCGGCCATAAACCTTGGCTGCCAGGCGATTCACCCGGGATACGGATTTCTGGCTGAGAATGCATACTTTGCCCAACTCTGCCACGCTAATGGTATAAAATTCATCGGCCCGTCGGCTTCAGTAATCGAGCTGCTGGGGGACAAGGTAAAAGGCAAGGAAATAGCCCAGCAGGTCGGAGTGCCGGTAGTTCCGGGGAGCGAGGGGGCAGCCGGCAGCCTGGAAAATACCATCGTCCTGGCGGAATCGATCGGTTATCCGATTATCATCAAGGCCTCGGCGGGCGGCGGAGGTCGGGGAATGCGTCTGGCCCACAACAAAGCGGCCCTTAAAGAAGCGCTTGGGATGGCTCGCCTGGAGGCGGGCGCGGCTTTTGGGAATGATGAGGTCTATATAGAAAAGTACATCGAAGAACCGCGTCATATAGAGGTCCAGATCCTGGGCGACGAACATGGCAACATAATTCACCTGGGCGAGAGGGATTGTTCGCTGCAGCGACGCCATCAGAAACTGCTGGAGGAATCACCGTCTTCATTTGTGGATGAAGAACTCAGGGCCCGACTGGGAGAAGCGGCAGTTAAGGCTGCCCGGGCTACCAATTACTACAGTGCGGGCACGGTGGAGTTTCTGGTGGACAAGAACAAAAACTTTTACTTTATTGAAATGAATACCCGGGTGCAGGTGGAACACCCGGTAACAGAAATGGTGACCGGGATCGATATCGTCAAGGAACAGATCAGGATTGCCGCCGGGGAGCAACTGGGTTATCGGCAGGAAGAAGTCAGATTTAATGGCTGGGCTATCGAATGCCGGATAAACGCCGAGGACCCCAGCAGCGATTTCCGGCCATCGCCGGGACTGGTATCCAATTACCTGCCGCCTGGCGGACCGGGCATCCGGGTTGATTCCTGTGTATATACCGGGTACAATATTCCCCCTTATTATGACTCCATGATTGCCAAGATTATAGCCTGGGGCAGGGACCGGGACGAAGCGATTGCCAGGATGAGGCGGGCATTGCTGGAGTTCACCGTAACGGATGTAGAGACCACCATACCCTTTCACCTGCAAGTGTTGGATAACGCCTTCTTCCGTAGGGGCGAGGTATATACCAATTTTATTTCCCGGCGCATGAACAACATATAGATTGGATAACGAATAGTAAGGATGCACAAACATTGATAAACGTTTGTTGGGTCTGTTAGAATAACAATATAAAAATAACTGGAGGTGGAAACATGGACAATATTAAACCGGAGATCCCCAATGACTTAGGTGTTATACGTATAGCCGACGAAGTCGTGTCCACAGTTGCCGGCCTGGCTGCCGTTGAGGTGGAGGGCGTTGCCAACATGAGCGGCGGTTGGGGTACTGACTTGGTAGAAAAATTGGGTCGGAAGAACCTGGGCAAAGGGATTAAGGTCGAATCCTCCGGGGATCAAACCAGCATCGATATATTTATTGTCATCGAGTTCGGGTATGCCATTCCCAAGGTGGCAGAAAATGTCCAAAGAGAGGTAAAACAAGCGGTTGAAACCATGACCGGCCTTACCGTTACCGCGGTTAACGTTCATGTTGTATCGGTTGCCACCAAGAAAACCGACGCCGAGGAAGCAACCGTTGAATCTCGGGTAGATTAACCTATGGGCTTACATAGAGATAACCCCCTGCTTCTACAGGGGGTTATCTCTATTGCGATTATTAAGGAGGTGCGGATATGACAGCCATCGGTCGGTTGGTTTTATTCATATACAATCTGGTGATACTTGGCTTGGCCGGACTTATTGTCGCAGCCACGCTGGGATGGCTGGATCCTCAAGCATACATTAGTATGGTGCTGGATTCCACCCAAAACCGGATGATAGCCGGGGTAGTGGCAATTTTAGTAGGATTCCTGGCTTTACTGATGTTGATCTGGTCTTTGAGACCTGCCCCGCGGGTCGATACCGTAATGGTGGACAAGGGTATCGAAGGGGACGTGACCATGAGCATCCCGGCGGTCAAGGCTATTATTATGAAGGCCATCCGGCAGGTTGACGGGGTCAAAGAGATGAGGCCCGAGGTTGTGTCTTCTCCTGCCGGTGTAAAAGTAAAATTGCATACCATGATAAATCCGGAACACAACGTGCCGGAGATATCACAATCGCTCCAAACTGCGGTCCGGGAGAACCTGGAGAAAGTTGGGGGGCTGCAGGTAGCCGAGATAAAGGTATTTATAGACGATTTCGTGGCCGCCGGCAAATAAGGAGATTTCTATTATGTTCGAAAAATATTTCAGCTATATAATGACTGAGCATCGGGGCAAAGCTATAGGTGTAACATTGGGACTGCTGGCTAGCGTTTTGTTTATCAGCTTCGGCTTCTGGCGGACGCTCTTCGTAGCCCTGTGCATATTGGTCGGCTATCAGGTGGGTAAAAAAATCGATCAGCAGGTTGACCTGGAATTATGGATCAAAGGTCTGTTTAAAAAATAGGATACTGGTGATCGTGAAAGGAAGAATGGGTTGAGCAGACGAAAAGCCCGAGAACTGGCGTTTAAGGTACTGTTCCAGGTCGATCAGGTCCAGGCCGAACCCCGGCAAGCTTACGAATATCTGCTGGAGGACACGCCGTTGGCTGAAAAGGATCGGGAGTTCGCCTGGTCTCTGGTAGAGGGTACGGTTGGAAAACTCAATAATATAGATGATGTATTAGCCGGCCTGTCCAAAGAATGGTCGGTAAAAAGGATGTCGTCAGTGGATCGTAATCTGCTCCGCCTGGCAGCCTATGAGATAATGTACCATGCCGGATCCAATCCGGTGGTGGCCATTGATGAAGCTCTGGAGATTTCCAAACGCTACAGTGAGCCGGCCTCGGTGGGTTTTATCAACGCTATCCTGGATCGCATCAAAGACATGAAACTTGGATGATGTTGTCAGCGCTATAGAGGAGGGAACAGGGCCGCACGGCCTTTTTTACTTTGCGGATAGATTATGACTGTTTCATAGCATTACTTTGTAATTATGGAGATGATGCGCATGCAAGTGATTAATGGCAAGAGCCTGGCTGACGAGATTCTGCTGACTTTGCGGGAGGCCAATGCGGCTGAGGGGTTGACGCCTTGCCTGGCGGTGATTGACGTTGGAGAAAACCCTGATAATAAGCGCTATATAGGTTTAAAGAAGAAAGCGGCTGATACAGTAGGTGGAAGTACACGGTTGCTAAGTCTGGGCGAAGAAATCGGGCGGGAAGAGCTGTTGGCCCTGATCGAGACATTGAACCAGGACGACTCGGTGGACGGCATTTTGCTGCAGCTGCCGCTGCCGACTCACCTGGCGGCTTTCCAGGCGGAATTCCTGGCCGCCATTGTCCCCTCCAAAGACGTTGACGGCTTCAGTCCGTACAACCTGGGGGACCTTATCGGAGGAGATCCGTTCTTTGTGAGTTGCGGAGCTTCGGCTTGTCTGGAGGTCTGCCGTCGATATGCCGGTCCCTTGCCGGATAAGAGGGTCCTGCTGGTAGGGGATTCTTTTGATGTCATATTACCCTTGGCGGTTACTCTCATTAAGGAAGGGTGCCAGGTGACAGTAATCCCCGAGTATGATTCTTCTTATCTGAGAGATAGTGATATTGCCGTGATAGAGAAGGGTTTGCCGGGGGCGGTAGCTCCCGAGGATATCAAGCCCGGTGCCCTATTGATCGATGCCGGCTTTTATTGGCACAACGACCGGACCTGTGGCAACGTGGACCGCGAGAGGATGTCCGCCGTACCCGGCTATTTGCTGCCGGTTCCGGGTGGAATGGGACCGCTGTTGGTGGCCCAATTGATGATAAATCTTAGCCGGGCGGCTCGCCGGGCTCGGAAAGGTATATAACAGTGCAGGAATACATCACCGTAAGCATGTTGAATGCCTACATCTCCCGTCTGTTTGATCAGGACGAGTTTCTGCAGGAGTTCTGGCTTAAGGGGGAACTATCCGGGTTTCGTTTTTACAAGCAGTCGGGACATAGTTATTTCTCTCTCAAAGACAAGGATGCAACTATAAATTGTGTTATGTTTAAAAGCCGTATGCATACGGTAAATTTCCAACCCGAAGACGGAATGGAAGTATTGCTGCGCGGGTATGTATCGGTGTATGCTCGCCAGGGTAAATACCAAGTTTACGTGGAGGAGATGATTCCATACGGAACAGGCAGCCTCTTCCTCTACCTGGAGAAGCTGAAGGCCCGTTTAGCCGAGCAAGGATATTTTGATGCGGCCCGCAAGAGGGAGATTCCCCGAATTGTTAACCGGATAGGAGTAGTGACCTCACAAGACGGGGCGGCTTTACAGGATATCCTGAGAGTGATCCGGCAACGCCACCCCGGAGCCCAGGTAATCGTGGCCCACAGTTCGGTGCAGGGCAGTGAAGCCCCCCGGGAACTGGCGGCGGGGGTTAGGATGCTCAATGAACATGGGCTGGCCGAGGTGATCATTATGGCTCGCGGAGGAGGCTCCTTGGAGGACCTTATGGCCTTCAACAGTGAACAGGTAGTCCAGGCGGTATACACATCGAAAATACCGGTTATATCTGGGGTAGGACATGAGGTAGATGTTACCTTCTGCGATTTGGTGGCTGATTTACGAGCTGCCACGCCCACCCAGGCAGCCCAATTTGCGGTACCGGACTACACGGCAGTTCAGAAACACCGGGACGAGCTCACTCTTCGCATGAACCGCTGTATGCAGAGGTTGTTAGCCAACCGTCTGGAGAGGCTTGACCGTTGCCTGATGAGAAAGGTGTGGACTCAGCCGCAGGGGGTGGCCAAAAAACAAGCGGATCGGTTGACGTCATGCCAACAGCGACTGGGCGCAGCAATGCTGGAAAAGGTAAAAAACGACCGTCACCGCTTTGCCCTGACTGCGCAGGGTTTGGATAATATGAGTCCCTTAAAGGTCTTGGCCCGGGGTTACGCAATCGCGACCGTAGAAGGTGCGGTGGTGAGGCGTATCGACGAGGTCTCGGAAGGGGACCGATTGAACATAGAAATGATCGATGGTCGGTTGACGGCTGTAATTGAAGGCAAGGAGAAGATTGAAAGATGGAAGGGCTGAATTTTGAAAGTGCAATGGCAAGATTGGAAGAGATAGTGGAACAGCTGGAATCCGGTGAACTGAGTTTGGAATCCAGCCTGGCTATTTTCGAAGAAGGGGTCAGGCTATCGCTGTATTGCCAGCAGGAATTGGAAAAGACCGACGGCAAGGTGCAGCGTCTGCTGCGCAAACTGAACGGGGAATTCGCCTTGGAAGATATGGAAGCTTAAAACTTAGGAGATGAAGGTATGAATTTCGACTTAACGCTTTTTAGCCAAGAATTGGACACCCGTAAACAATATATTGAGCAGCACCTGGAGAAGTACCTGGGCGGGGAAATGCCCCGACCGGTCGTGATCCATGAGGCGATGCGCTATGCGGTGATGAATGGCGGCAAGCGGCTGAGACCGATACTGGTTCTCGAGGCAGCTCGCATTGCCGGGGCAAGGCCGGAACAGGTCATTCCGTCGGCCTGTGCCCTGGAGTTTATCCACTGTTATTCCCTCGTTCATGATGATCTGCCCGCTATGGATGATGACGATTTCCGTCGGGGCAAACCCACCTGCCACAAGGTTTTCGGCGAAGCCAATGCGATTCTAACCGGTGACGCTCTTTTGACCGCGGCCTTTGGTCTGCTGGCTGACAATGCCGATGTAGATGGCATTGAATTGGAAGATGTGATTCAGGTGATCAGAGAAATAGCCTATGCGGCAGGTAGCCGTGGTATGATCGGCGGGCAGGTTCTGGACTTGTCGGGCGGTACTCATCTCGAACCTGGGGCGTTAAGCGAAATGCACTGTCTCAAGACTGGCGAACTATTCAAGGCTGCCCTTAGAACCGGCGCCATTTTAGGCAAAATGGAAGGTCAGGACCTGGAGGCCTTGACCCGTTTTGCATACAATTTCGGTCTCGCCTTTCAAATCAGCGATGACATTCTGGACGTCAGCGGTGACCAAGCGGTATTAGGCAAACCGATCGGCAGTGACGATAAAAACGCGCGTACCACTTACGTAAGTCTATATGGACTGGCCGGGGCGACTGAAAAGGCCGGTAAGAGCGTGGCCGACTGCTTGGAGAACTTAAGCCGCTTCGGCCCGGAAGCCGACTTTCTAAGGGATCTGGCCCGGTTTACCCTGGTCAGGACATCCTAGACCAATCAATCGTCCTTTACTACCAATACCAGACATTTCACGTGTTGGAGGATGTAATTGGAAACGCTGCCCATAAAAAACCGGTTTACGACGGTACGGTTGTGGGAACCGACGGCGACTAGATCAATACCCTGTTCCTCAACGTACTGCACGATGACCCGCCCCGGGCTCCCCTCCAGAATCTCGGTATGGACCGGGATATTCTCAGCCTTCACCCTGGTGGCGGCTTCTTCCAGAATGGCGGCCAGGTGAGATTGGCTGTTTTCCTGCAGATACTTCATAATTGCAGTATTATCGGGGTAGATTCCCTCCAGGGATACGGTGCTCTGATAGACGATCGGCAGAGCGTATGCCGATACCAGGTGGATAGTGGCACCCATACTGCGGGCTATCTCCATCGCCGCATCCAATGCTTTCCGAGCCTGATTGCCACCATCATAAGCCACTAGGATTTTCCCTATCATAACTGATCCCCCTTCCTAATTTTCGGGAGCAACTCCATAAGAAGAACTCTTTATCTAATTATAGATCTAGTCAGGTGCTTTGCAAGAGCGGATAGAGGCGGCAATCGAATCAAAGCTGCCCAAAGCCGTCGGGCATGGTCATAGGGAAACGCCGGCCAGATTGAAATAGGCGTTCTCATCAAGACCCACCGGCCAGTAACCGCCGAATTGTGGAGAGAATTTATAACGACGGCGGAATTCATATTTGTTTTCGTTGAGGATTTTCAGCCATTTTACCAGAATATCGATCTCCTCACGGGTGTTATAGGGAGCCAGGCTGATCCGGACCATGCCAGGGATCTTGTCAAGACGGTTGCTTTCATAGAGGGCGGGGTCCACGTCGTTTTCCGTCAGACCCAGCAGATGGCGAACATAACGCTGGGCACAGAAACAAGCGGTACGCAGCCCAATACCTGCCTCGAAGCACATCACCGCACCTACCAAGGCATGCGGCAGATCAGAGAGATTAAAGGAAATCACTCCCACTCGGGGTCGTTCACCATAGATCTTGACTCCCCGGGTAGCTCGCAGTTTCTCCAGGGCATAATCAGTCAATTCTTCTTCATAACCGCCCAATTGGTCCATGCCCAGTCGGTTTAGGTATTTGAGAGTGGCAGCCAGGCCGAAGGCGCCTCCCACGTTGGGGACTCCGGCCTCATCCTTGTCAGGGGGATCGGCCCACCAGATACGGTTACTGGTCACCAGCTTGACCGTTCCGCCACCTTGATAATCAGGTACCCCGGATGCGAATGCCGAACGGGGTCCGATCAGTACTCCAGCTCCGAAGGGAGCGAACACCTTGTGGCCGGAGAAAGCCAGGAAGTCGATATGATCGCCATGGGAGTGAGGTTTCATATCGAAACGCCGATGGGGGATGAGCTGAGCCCCATCGACCAGGATGGGGCAACCATGGGAGTGGGCGATCCGGGCCAGGCGATGGACCGGGTTGATATGTCCGGTTACGTTGGAAGCACCGCAGACAGCCACCAATTTGATCCGGGACGGGTATTTCCGGAATAATTGTTCCAAGTGATCCGGAACCAACAGGCCGTCTTTATCGACCTGGATATACCTGACCTGAGCCCGCGCCCGCCAAGGCAGCTCATTGGAATGATGCTCCATGGCGGTAACGGCAACAATGTCCTGCGGCTGCAACTGCAAGCGGAAGGAGAGCTTATTGATGGCCTCGGTGGTGTTCTTGACCAGAACCACAGTATCACGTTCTAAATCGGCCCCAACGAATCTGGCTATAATCTCGTGAGATTCATCATAAATCCTGGAACTGATCAGCGACTTATAGCCGGTACCTCGATGTACACCGGAATACCAATTCCAAAATTCGTCCATTTGATTTAGTACTGGTTTCAGGGGAGGAGTACTAGCGGCATTATCGAGATACACATAGCGGCTTCTGCGCTGGTTCAAAACCGGCACCTTGCGGTCGATGCCTTTGATGTCCCGCCTTAGTTGGAGAGCTGCTGTCTGTCTGGTATTCATAGTACACCCTATTTCTTGTAGTTTTATATATACTATGAACACCTCAGCGTGGTGGTTACCGATAGTTGCCCCTCAGATAAAAAGCTGTATATCTGATTGGTCAGCATCCTCCAGATAAGCATCAACATCGATGACCTCGATGCCTTCCAATAATTCCTCCGCTTTGAATCCCATTATTTCCAAGGATAGCCGGCAAGCACAGAAGCGCACTCCCTTGTGACGAGCTCCCTGCAAAAAATCCTGTAAGTGCGGAGTTTGGTTGGCGTCCATCATGTCCAACAACATCGTCTTGCCGATCCCGGCCAGGTTGAGCTTGGACAAGGGCAATTGCTCGGCATAAGACGGGGTGATGCTGGCAAACATTTTTTCCTGCAAACTCTTGTCTTGGGTCGAAACCTTGTCCATATCGCGCAGCAGAAATAATCCCCAGAAGGCGCAGAAGACCGTGGTTGTCATTCCCCTCTCCATTGCTCCATTGGCCAAAATCATAGCCGCCAGGCATTTGTCATAATCCCCGCTGAACAGGAGGATATTAAGGTGTTGTTTTTTGTCATTTTCCATAACTGCACTCCTTCCAGTGTCATTCAACATTTATAACTAGATTATCCCGCCCCTGCTTTTCTATGCGATGGCATCGGACAGTAGCAGAAACTTACTTTTTCTCGGCCTGCGAATACAGTTATAGCCTTGATAAGGCCTTGGCAATACGGGCATAGAAGACTTTTACAATCTGTTATGATACATATTTATGACAGATTCGAGAGCATTAGGGCTGAATTTCGACATTAACACCGGAAAACGGGCAAAATTTCCAAGCACCAACCGAGGGGGGAGTTTTGTTATCGTCGGGCAAGTATTATACTATGCCCAGAGGCAAACCATGTGCGGATTTTCACAAGAAAAATCGATTCTGGATTTGTCAAAATTCATGGAGTGAGGAGGTGTAACAAATGAGAAAGCCGTTAGGAGTCTTAAGTGATTGGTACGATGCTTATCTAGATGTACTCGATGGTCTGTATGGTACGCTGGAAACCGAACCTCAGTCCGTGCTTGAGGTTGGGGAGGAGTGGCAAAGAGTTTTCGGGGCGATGGCCAAGAACCAACCCGAAATCGCCCCATTCATGGGAGGCAGTGATGCCTTCTTAGCTGACCTAGAGGAATTGCATGGGGAATGGAATCTCCATCCCGAACTGTCAGTACAGGAAACGTGCGAGGAATGGCAACGTTGTTTCGGCTCCAGTATTTCACTGCAGGTGCGGAACAAACCCACCGCGGGAAAACGCCTGGGGTCACTGGCATCAGCATCATAACCAGCGTGCAGCTGCGGCAACATGGTTATTAAAAGGATATCACGTATTGAATACCCGGCCCCCCCTCGGCCGGGTATTTTCATGACCGGGCAGGAACCATACTGACTATATCGGGACTATTATGGTGATAATCGGAGATTAGCATGATTGCTTGATACCAGTTGGCCAACCCAGGCAGGAATAGGCGCAAACCTGGCCATGCAGTTCCTTGGACCGGCTACACCAGAAATGATATAATAACACTCTAGAAACCAGCAGCAAAAGGTTGCAGTATTCTAGTCAGCTCTGCCAATTTTGAAGACGGGCCTAAAAATCCATCAAGGGCACATCGATGAAGCTTCTGGTAGCGGCTTGCGACGCCCAGTCGGGGGTCGTTGCTGGGAGTTAAGGGTGATGGGGCAATCCGCAATGGCATGCGGGCATGACCCCACATTCGTGGAGGCTCAGGTTTGCCAGGCAAGCTTGGGAAAACCTGCATTCCGGGGTAACTGGGTGCAGTGTAGCCTGCCTTGAGTGACAGCAGCGGATAAGCGTAATAGGGCGGTGGTGCTTTGGCCGAAGTATCATCGTCCGCTTTGAAATTGCGGTTGCAAAAGAGGCTAGAAGTTGGTGGGAGTTGTTGAGGAAAACTCCTAGACTGTATGCGCTATAGCATGGTTTATCAAGGATTAAAGTGTGTACTTAGTGGTAATCCAACAAACATGTACGGCAACGACATGTAGCAGGCATAAAGGGAAACCGCCCATTTGGCAACAAACGGGAGACCTGCGGGGAAAACCTGCTGGACCTATGTCACAACGTTTACTTGATAAACGACCTTTTGCTTTTATTACTTATTAATATCATCAGGGTGGAAGATATTTTGGCAGGACACACCAGGGGAACGCTGATATCGAGTTTGATAGTAACATTTCTGACCTTTTTCATAGCGCTGATAGTGAGTGTTGGATCCGAAGCCCTGGTGAGGGCAGTCAACAATACCCTGGTAGCGTTCATTTTGTTGTTATTGATCATCCTGTCCGGAATAGTATTCGATATAATAGGGACTGCTGCAACGGCAGCACAATTGCCGCCCTTCAACGCCAAGGCGGCAAAAAAAGTTTTTGGGGCCGTCCAGGCGGTGAAGATAACCAAAAACGCCAGTATAGTGGCCAATTATACCGCTGATGTGGTAGGAGATATTGCGGGTACCCTGAGCGGTGCGGTGGGAGCTGGAATAGTCTATAATTGGACCCAGATGTTCGGCATCCAGGATCTGGTTCTGACCGGGGCAGCCATGACCAGCTTTATCGCCGCTCTAACAGTTGGCGGCAAGGCGATCGGAAAAAGCATTGCGATTCGCAATGCCAATTCCATTATATTCAAGGTAGCAGTATTATTAGGTTGGTGGGAGAAGTTAACCGGCCTGGAGTTGTTTCGGGAAAGGAGGTGACCTAGGTGGAGGATCAAGTGTTGGACCGGGTAAACTGGCCGCATGATTTAAAAAAGCTTTCGATAGCGGAGATGTATGATCTGGCTGAGGAAATAAGACAGGTGCTGATCAAGAGCGTAGCCGCCTGCGGGGGTCACCTGGCCGCCAATTTAGGGGTAGTGGAACTGACTATAGCCCTCCATTATGTGTTTGATACTCCCCGGGATAAAATCATCTGGGATGTTGGCCATCAGAGCTACACCCACAAAATGCTGACCGGGCGCAAGGATCGTATGACGGGACTGCGGCAGTTTGGTGGAATCAGCGGATTCCCCAAATATGAAGAATCACCGTATGACGCATTCAACACCGGCCATAGCAGCACTTCGATATCGGCTGCTTTGGGTTTGGCCTTGGCCCGCGATATTCAGAAACAAGACTATGCCGTGATAGCGGTCACCGGCGACGGTGCCATGACCGGGGGCATGACCTATGAAGCGCTAAACCATGGTGGTCAGCAGGGTACCGACCTGATCGTCATTTTGAATGACAACGAAATGTCGATCTCCAAGAATGTGGGGGCTATGTCCAGTTATCTCAACCGCCTCCGCACCGATCCCAATTACAACCGTACCAAGGAAGAGGTTGAGAGTATGCTTTCCCGCATCCCTGGTATAGGTCCCAATATCGCCAGGGCGGCGGGCCGGCTCAAGGATACGGTCAAATACTTGATGGTACAGGGCATGTGGTTTGAAGAATTGGGTTTTCATTATATCGGACCAGTCAATGGACACGAACTGGAGACACTGATCCAGGTCCTGGGGAATGCTCGCCGCATGAAGGGCCCGGTGCTGATACACACGATTACGGAAAAGGGCAGGGGTTATGAACCAGCCCGCCGGAATCCCGATGTCTTTCACGGGGTGGGGCCATTCAATCCTGATACCGGTTTGCAGTTCCGTAAGAGCTTGAAAACCTATACTGAGGTTTTTGGGGAGTATATGTGTGAAGCCGGCAGCCGTGACCAAAGGGTGGTGGCAATAACTGCAGCCATGACCAGCGGGACCGGGCTGAGCAAATTTGCCCGCTCGTATCCCGACCGGTTCTTTGACGTCGGTATCTGCGAAGAACACGCGGTGACCTTGGCAGCGGGTATGGCCCGTGCCGGTCTCAAACCGGTGGTATGCATATACTCGACTTTTCTGCAAAGAGCCTATGACCAGATTATCCACGATGTAGCCCTGCAGAACCTCCCGGTGGTTTTTGCCATAGACCGAGCCGGGTTGGTCGGGGAAGACGGCCCTACTCACCACGGGGTATTCGACCTGTCGTATTTACGTCCCATACCCAACTTGACCATTATGGCCCCTAGCAATGAAAACGAATTAGCCGACATGTTGCATACCGCCCTGGCGCTTGGCTCTCCGGCAGCGGTAAGGTATCCGCGGGGAGCGGGTGAGGGTATGGCGGTAACCCAGGAACGAGCGATTTTACCGATCGGGCAGCCACAAGTCTTGTCGGCCGGTTCCGACCTGGCCATCATAGCGGTGGGGCGGGCGGTAGGGCTGGCCCGGGAAGCAGCTGGGTTGCTGACCGAACGGGGACTAAGTACGGAGCTTATCGATGCCCGTTTTATCAAACCCATAGACAACGGGTTCATACATAACATAGCCAGCCGTTTCACCCGGGTGGTGGCCCTGGAGGATAATGCCGTCTCAGCGGGGTTCGGCAGTGCGCTATTGGAATTACTAAGCCAGCAGTCCTTTAAAGGCGATGTACTCTGCATTGGCATTCCCGATGAGTTTGTTGAGCAGGGACGGGTGGAAATACTGTTGGAATTACTGAATATGAAGGCAGAATCAATAATTGAACGAATCTTTGCTCGCTGGCCGGAGCTGGCCAGCCGTATAACATTGGAGTTGCGAAAATTTGGCCAAAGTTAGATTGGATAATCTGGTGTACAGCCGGGGATTAGCCGAAAGCCGCGAAAAGGCCCGGGCCATGATTATTGCCGGAGAGGTTGCCATTGCCGGGGAGCCGGTCCATAAACCCGGCACCCAAGTAGAGGATAGTGCTGAACTTACTATCGAGCTCCGGCGTTCAAAGTATGTAAGCCGGGGAGGGTATAAACTCGAGGGGGCAATCAAAGAGTTCGGGCTTGATTTCAACGGTAAGGTGGTCCTGGATGTAGGCGCCTCAACTGGCGGTTACACCGATTGTGCCCTGCAAAACGGAGCTGTCCGGGTTTTTGCCTTGGATGTCGGCTACGGTCAGTTGGACTGGACCTTGCGCAACAATCCCCGGGTAGTGGTCCTGGAGAGAACCAATATTCGACATTTCGATCCCGCCCTGCTGGAGGGACCGGTCGATATAATCACCATGGATGTATCTTTCATATCTACCCGGCTGATTTTTCCAGTCCTGACTGATATGCTAAAGGATGGCGGTGAGGTGGTAAGCCTGATAAAACCACAGTTCGAGGCAGGCAAGGACAAAGTGGGCAAGCATGGAGTGGTCAGGGATCCCAAGGTCCATCTGGAGGTACTCCGGCAATGCATAGCATCAGCATCCCAAGCTGGACTGGGTTTGGCGGCCGTGACCTTCTCCCCGATAAAGGGACCCAAAGGCAATATCGAGTATTTCGTATATCTAAAAAAGGGGCCGGCCGAATGTGATGCAGCTGCAGCTTTGATCGAAGAGACGGTGCGGAGAGCCCATAGCACGCTGGGGGGCAAAGACTCTAAGTGAAGATAATGATTGTCAATAACAAAAGGCTTTCCAGTACCATGGAAATGGGCGATAAGGTAGCTTTGGCCCTGCACCGTATGGGAGTCGAGGTGCTCATCGACAGCAGCAGTGCCGATATAACTTCGGAACCGTTTGAGGCCATAATAGTTCTGGGCGGAGACGGTACCATGATCAGGACCGCCCGGCAATATGCTGACCGCAACGTACCAGTTTTGGGCGTGAATATGGGAACAGTTGGGTTTCTCAGTAATATCCGGGCGGATGAATTTGACCGGTACTTACAGCCTTTCGTCAATGGGGATTTCACTCTGGAGGAGAGGATGCTGCAGGAGATAAGCGTATTTCAGGGTAACTGCCTGATCGATAGGCTGTTGAGCCTCAATGAAGTCAGCATCAAGTCCAGAGCTGCCCGGACCATATCTCTGGAAGTCAAGATAGAAGGTCACCCCCATGGAATATATCGCGGTGACGGCCTGATTGTGGCTACCCCCAGCGGTTCCACCGGCTATTCACTCTCCTGTGGAGGCCCGATCATCGATCCGGTTTTGGATGCATTTGTACTAACCCCTATATCATCATACAAGCTTAATAAACGGCCTCTAGTGGTTGCAGCCGATAAACAGATCGAGATCAAGCCGCGGGATGGGGAACAGTACTACGTTGCTGTGGACGGTCAGGTCTGTACGAATATAAAGGATGATGGTTTGGTGCATATCAAGAAGGCTGACCGGGGTTTGAAGCTGGCCATAGTCAAACCGCGTTTCTTCTTTGAGACCATGGAGGAACGGTTGCAGCGAGACCAGAATGGGTAACAACTAACTTCAACTCATTCCTGATCATGATGACAGTATAATTTCGAGGGGGGCATACTATGAAGTCCAGAAGGCATTTCGCTATCCGACAGATATTGGGCAGTGAGCGCGTCAGCACCCAGGAAGAATTATGCGATGCCCTGCGCCGCAAAGGTTTCGATGTCACCCAGGCTACTGTTTCCCGCGACATCAGGGAACTGCGTCTGATCAAGGTGCCGACTGACAATGGCTATTCTTATGCTTGGCCGGAAGCCAAAATACCAATGCAGTTGCAGCGGGCCAAGCGGGTCTTCAGCGATTCAGTGGTTGGCCTGGATTCCAGTGAGAATATTATCGTAATTAAAACCCTGCCCGGTGCCGCCCAGTCCGTCGCGTCTTTGATCGATTCACTGGACAACCCCCAGATTCTGGGTACAGTGGCCGGCGACGATACCATCCTGGTGGTGATAAGAGCCAAGGAACGCGTTGCTGAAGTAAAATACTATTTCGCGCGCCTTATGCAGCCTTAACCGGACTGATTGCAATCCCGGAAATACTGCCCCCGCCATCTCACGGCCGCCAGCGCGGCTTTTTTGTTTGACAATCGGCCCTCATGACTACAATTCTTGAGTAGACCGGCAGATAAGTTTAAAATGATGCATAAGGTACGTCGAAGCAGGCCTGAGAAATCAAGAATGTAATTCGGTGGAATAAATAATGCTGGAAGAACTCTACATAGATAATTTCATCCTGATAGATGACATGCACCTGCAATTCTCGGCTGGCATAAATGTGATGAGCGGGGAAACCGGGGCGGGCAAATCAATAATAATCGACGCTTTGGGAGTGCTGTTGGGCGATCGCATCAACACCGACCTGGTCAAGGACAATAGCCGCCGGGCGGTAGTCGAGGGAGTCTTTGATGTGAGCGGGAATAATGAAGCGCTTCTTTTTTTGTCCCAGCAGGGCTTGAACGACGAGGACGAGGAGCAGGCCAGAGTCATACTGGCCCGGGAGATCCACCCGGGTGGCCGCTCAACCGCCAGGATAAATGGCCGCCAGGTAACGGTGACTGCGCTTAAGTCTCTGGGCGCCTGGTTGGTGGATATTCACCTTCAGGACGACCGTCAAAACATTATGAAGCCGGTTTATTACCTTGATTACGTGGACGGATTTGCCGGTCCCATTACTGATCTGCGACAGGAGGTATCCTCGAAATTTCAGCTGCTGCAGGCGCAGCAGGCCCAACTGAAGGAATTGCAGGAGGGGATCCAATACCGTAACCAACGTTTGGACTACCTCGACTTTCAGATCAGGGAGATCGAATCCGCCCGTTTGTATGAGGGTGAAGAGGAAGAATTGGCTTTAAAACGCGATCGCATTAAAAATGCCGCCAGACTCCTCAAAATTACCAACCACCTGCTTGAATTGCTATACGATGGCGAGGAGGCGGCTAGCGCCCATGACCAGGTCGGGGCGGGACTTGCTGAGGTCATGCAAGTGAAAAACGACAGTTTCTTTGCCTCCTTGGCCGAGCCCCTGGAAAGTATCTATTTTTCTCTGCAGGATATAGCCAACCAGGTAGCTGAATTTAGGGAGAGCCTTGATTTTGAACCAGGCGAACTGGAAGAAATCGAGAACCGCCTTTATCTGATCAGCCGGCTCAAGGGGAAATATGGTTCCGGAGTGGCCGAGATTTTAGCTCATCTGGAAAAAGCCCGCCAGGAAAAGGAGTTGTTGTTGGCAAGTGAAGATCGACTTAAGCAAGCCCGGGAGGAATTTGAGCGCGTAAGAGCCGAGTACCTCCAGAAGGCTGAAGAACTAAGCCAGCGGCGCAGCCAGGCGGCGGTAACGCTGGCCGCCCGGGTCCACCAGGAATTGATGGATTTGAATATGCCCAATATCTGTTTTGAGGTAAGACTGTCCCGCCGGGAAATACCCAGCAGCAAGGGCATTGATGCAATTGATTTTTGGTTTTCGCCCAATCCTGGAGAAGAGATGAAACCTGTAAACAAGATTGCTTCGGGAGGGGAGATATCAAGATTTATCCTGGCCCTGAAAACCGCCTTGGCCGATGTCTACAATATCCCCACCCTGATCTTCGATGAGATCGACGCTGGTTTGGGTGGAGAAGCCCTGAACTCGGTAGCACGGAAGCTGGGCCAACTGAGCCGCAATCACCAACTGATTCTGGTGACCCATTCCCCCCAAGTAGCCAGTTACGGGCACCGCAACCTGATAGTTCAGAAAACGGTGTCTGGCGGCAAGACCTACACTAGGGTCAAGGACCTCGATACAGATGAAAAAGTAGTCGAGATAGCCCGTATGCTGGCTGGAGACAGCTATACCCAGCTGACCATTGAACATGCCCGCGAGATGATAGCATCCGCAAAGACCCGGAAACGAACTTCATAAATACAGGCATCCACCCTCTTGATGTATCGGTATATTATGCCCCCGCCAAGGGGACAATATAGCGAGACTATTTCGGGAGGGAATATTTTTTGCCCAAAATGCGCCCGCTGATAGGCATATTCTTGTCTCTCTTGTTTCTAACCTTATGCCTGCACCCACAGATAAGAAACATAATTGTCCTGCCCGCTACCCAAAGAATGGTGGTAGGTGAGACCAACCTTATCAATATCGACCTGCCCGAGCGGCTGCAGAGAAGCATTGAATTGACTGTATCCCGCCCTTCCCGCAATGTCTTTGCGCCCCGCGATGATGAAGCGGTTAGCATTTCCCGCAACGGCTCCAGTTATGAAATAATGGCGCTTAAACCGGGGACAACAGAAGTTAGCCTCAACTTGTGGGGGTATATTCCCCTGAAATCCATCCAGATCCAATCCCTGCCCCCCAAACGGGTGGTGGTGGGCGGTCATTCCATCGGTGTATTTCTTCATTCCCAAGGGATTATGGTGGTAGGCTTCGCTCCCATCCTGGGTGATGGTGAGCAAAAATTCTATCCCGGCCGCGATGCCGGTATGGAAATCGGTGATCTGATCATGGCGGTTGACGGGCAGGCGGTAACCACCGAAATGGATCTGGCCCGGTTGATCGATGCCAAGGGCCCTAATACCATGCAATTGACTGTTAATAGAAGGGGTAAGGAGTTGCTCATCCCGATGACCCCGGTTCACTGCGCTGAAACCGATCGCTTCCGCATTGGCCTTTTCATACGTGACGGGGTGGTGGGTGTCGGGACCATGACCTGCTGGGATCCACAGACCCGTTATTATAGCGCCTTGGGCCACATAATTGTCGATGCCGATACCAAACAGGGCATCAATGTGATGAACGGCAAAATAGTCAGCGCTTCGATTCAGACCATCAAACCGGGGCGCCCTGGGTGGCCCGGCGAGAAGATCGGGGTATTCAATGACAAAGGTACCGTGGCTGGAAATATAATTAAGAATTCCTCCAGCGGCATTTACGGAGAAATGGAGACGGATCCTGTGAACCCGCACTACCCGTACCAGATGGAAATAGCCTATGCCCACCAGGTCAAAGAGGGACCTGCCCAGATAATGACCGTTATCAATGGCGAGACTATAGAGAAATTTGATATTGTTATCGAAAAGAAATACTCCGCCCGCCAAAACGGCAAAGACATGGTGATAAAGGTAACCGATCCACGTTTGATCAGTATCACCGGGGGTATAATACAAGGGATGAGCGGCAGTCCCATCATTCAGGACGATCACCTGGCAGGTGCGGTCACCCATGTGTTTTTGAATGATCCGCAGACCGGTTACGGCATTTTCATGGATAATATTTTGTCGGAAATGCCCACCCAAGGATCTCAAACCCAAAAAGTTTCGACAAAGTTTTTCTTCGAAAAATTTGAGCTGATTTCGGCGGCACTTAAATCAAATGCCATCGGAGAGGAATATTCAACCAGCTTGGACTTGTATGAACGTGTTCGAATATGACAGGTGATAGGGGATAATGGAGCAATTTA
>ERZ795053.39-NODE-39-length-145853-cov-14.728254_pt1 | contig 145853 bp, 147 predicted proteins | sample MGYA00375137_ERZ795053 | MGnify/ENA primary metagenome ERZ795053 (study PRJEB30182, sample SAMN05720284) | activated sludge metagenome | isolation source: Anaerobic digester | place: Hong Kong | collected 2014-12-17 ... | reverse complement strand
CGCGGCCACCGGAGTGACAGTCCGGCATGCTAAACCAACTGCACCACGTCCCCACTCATAAAAAAGGACTTTAGAAGCTTTATCAATGGCGGGGACGACGAGACTCGAACTCGCGGCCACCGGAGTGACAGTCCGGCATGCTAAACCAACTGCACCACGTCCCCACACTTGTTGATATATGTTAATCATTATGACCTTCTCTGGTACCCCCTAAAGGAATCGAACCTTTATCGGTGGATTAGGAATCCACTGTTTTATCCATTAAACTAAGGGGGCAACCACCCTTAACGAAGGGAAATATATCATATTTGCCTAGGCTTGTCAAGTAGCAAGTTTTAAAGTTTATCATTTTCAGCATAATCTGTAACATTTTTTCTATGAAGAGCTATCTTTCTGAAAAAAAGCCATGTGATATGATTATCAAAAAGGAGGGATTCTATTGAATCGTTTAACAGAAAAAGAAATTGACAGGGAATACAAATACAAAGGTCAAATCATTAATGTGCGTGTGGACCGTGTTCTTTTGGAAAACGGCAAGGAAAGTAAAAGAGAGATTGTAGAACATAACGGTGCAGTAGCCATCTTACCAATCGACGAAAAAGGGAACTGCACATTGGTTGAGCAATTTCGAAAACCTATTGAAAAAATTCTGCTAGAAGTACCTGCTGGAAAATTGGACCTGGGTGAAAATCCCTTGACTTGTGCAAAAAGAGAACTCTTAGAAGAAACAGGATTGACTGCAAAAACACTCATCCCACTCGGCTCCATTTTCACAACTGCTGGTTTTTCGAATGAACAAATCTATTTGTTTTTAGGTTTTGATTTACAGCAACAGCAAAGTATTCCTGATGAGGATGAGTTTTTAAATATTGTGAGGATGAAATGGTCAAAGCTGTTGCAACTTTCTCAAGAGAATCTAATAGATGATGCTAAAACAAATGTTTTGATTCTTAGAGCATTGCCTAAAGTAAAAAAATATCTTACCGATAAATAGGCAGAGGAGTGATAGACAATGATTACGGCTATAGTAAACGGAGAAATATCACAATATGATGATCAAAAGTATCGCAATTTTCAAGATTTTTACGAGGACAATAAAATTGATGGAAAGGTACTTGTTGAGTTAATTGTAAATGATAAAGAGGTCCCCGTTTCGAAATTAGATGAAATATTTACCGCTACTTTTGAAGGCGGAGAAAGGGTTGAAATGGCCTTTGAAGAATTGATACCCTTCACCCTCAATCTTTTGTCCAATTTAATGGTCTATTTCACAAGATTTGAAGATGCTTTATCAGATTTTGCAAAAAATATCCGTTCGGGAAATGCTGAATCAATCGATGGTTTGAAAAATCTTCAAGAGGGGTTAAAAGCACTCGAAGTCATGAAAACCAACCTATTTGTTTTGACAGGTACACATGAAGGAGATTTCTTAGAATTAGAAGGTCAAAAAGAAAAACTCCAACAAACATTGGAAAATATAAATCTTAGTATTGATCGGAAAGATTGGACTGAATTGTCTCAATTGATCGAGTATGATCTTTTAGATGCAGTGAAATACTATAAAATTCTATTTAACAAAGCAGAAGAACTATTAAAACAGAAAAGATCTTAGTATAAAAAACGAGGTGATGCGATGTATACGAACACCACTTATACCCATTTAAAACCAGGAATAAAAAATAACTCTATCAATAACGAGATAGCTGAGAACCCTCAAGACTTGGTTGTGGTTCGTAAGAAAAATGATTATGTTGAAAAGACAGTGGAAACTGCGACGCCTGCCAAATTGGTTGAAATGTTGTATTCCGGAGCAATCCATTTTCTGTCCCAGGCGATCAAAGCCATCGCTGAAAAACATTTTGATGTCACCAACGACAAAATCCTGAGAGTTGAAGATATTATCATGGAGTTAAACGTATCCCTCGACATGGAAAAAGGCGGAGAAATTTCAAAGAATCTAAGAGCTCTTTATAATTACATCTATAAGCAATTACTTGAAGCCAATATTAAAAAAGATGTTTATCTTCTGGAGGAATGTAAAGCTTACTTGGAGGATTTAAAAGAGACCTGGATGGAAGCCATGAAAAAAGAAGGGAACCTTGCGGAAAAATTGCCCGATCCTAATAGAAATCGGATAAACATAGCATTGTAGCTTTTTTATTTGATATCTTCAAAAAAGCAGCAGGTGTTTTTACCTCTCCTTTTTGCATAATACATGGCTTGATCCGCTTTATTTATTAGTGTCAGTGAATCTTTTCCATCTTGTGGGTATAAGGCAATGCCCATGGACAAGCTAACTTTCAGTTCTATGCCTTTCATCAGCAAAGGTTTTGAGAATAAGTTCAAATACTTTTCACTTAATCTTATAAGATGATTCTTATCTTTTGCTGTTAATGCGATTAGAATAAATTCATCACCGCCAATTCTGGCAAATGTATCACTTTTTCTTCTTTTCTTTTCAATTCGTGCCGCAATTTGTTTTAATGACTCATCGCCGATATCATGACCATAAGTATCATTGATCATTTTAAAATCATCAATATCCAAAAAAAACAAGGCAAATGAGTCTCCATGACGCTCGGATCGGTTGATTTCTTGAATCAATCGATCAGTTAGAAGGGTTCGGTTCGGTAAACTCGTAAGAGGATCAAAATTAGCCCGGTATGCTAATTTTTCATTTTCTTCTTTTTGTTTTGTGAAATTGGTAATTGTCCCTATCAAATGCTGATGATAAACACCATCAATTTGACTGGAATGGACATTTTTCCCTTGATGTAGAATCCAGATCCACTGTTGATCAATGGTTTTCATTCTGTACTGTATTTCGAATGAGCGTTCGTTTTCTAAAGTTGAATTTTTTAATCCCCTAATGAATGCTCTGAAATCGCTTTCGTGAATCATTTTACTCCAAGAGCCAAAAGAACCATCAAAATCTTCCAAATTAATGCAATTGTCATGAAGCCATTTTTCATCGGTGTATATCCTTCCGGTATGTGTATTCCAATCCCAAATCCCTTTATCTGATGCCCAGAATGCCATTTTTAACTTTTCTTGTAAATCAGTTAGTTTTTTATTATTTTCCAGTAAAGCCCATTCTTTCTTACTTAATTCGCTGGTTTTTTTGTCAACCAGCCCCTTTAATTGTAAAAGATGCGTTCTCATCTGTTGCTTTTCATGCTCCGATATCGTGATTTGATTTAATTCAAAAGCCAACGCAGCAGCACCAAGCACGTAAGCATTTGATTTCAAGGGTGACACTGATAAAGAAAAACTTTTTTTTAGCGGGGGAACGATCAGCTTGTTCGTGATTGAATCTAATTTTGGGATGTATGGCTCAAGATAGGAGGATAGTTTTCCACTGAAAATAACAGCACATGGATTGACCAAGCTAATTGTTATGGCTATTCCTTTCGCAAGCATTTCTAGGTACTGAACCAAAATCTGATAGTCTTTTGGTGATCCTAAGGCTAAATTTGAAAAGAAAGCATTCAGTTCAAAGTCGTTTTTTTGCACCTGTTGCTCTTCATAAAACCTTTTTAACCCTTCTATGGATACATATGTTTCAAGACAACCTTTATTGCCGCAATAACAACACCTTCCATCAGTCTCAACTGAAATATGCCCGATTTCTCCTCCCATATTATCCTTTCCAGTCAATAACTGGTTATTGCTGACTATTCCACCACCAACACCCGATCCAAGGGTAATTAAAATAAAAGAATCCAAATTTCTTCCTAATCCAAACCATTTTTCACCTAAGGTGGCTGAATTAGCATCATTTTCCATCACAACATCGAATCCTGTTCTTTGTTTGACAGGGGTTTTTAAATCGATATCTTTCCAATTGGTATATTGCGGAATATATTGAATAGTTCCTTTTTTACCATCTATCGCTCCCGGAAAGCTGATTCCTACATAATTCAAAAGCTCACTACCGGTTTCTTTCGCTTTTTGTTGGCAAAAATTAATGACTTGGCATAATTGTTCAATGGTCTTTTCAGGACTTTTGGAAAGAAAGGACGGTTGCCATATTTCGTTAGATATATACCCTTTCTCATCAACCAAAGCACCCTTCATTTGATTTCGACCAACGGCTATTCCTATTGTTTTCAAACCTCTTTTTCACCCTATTTCATGTTAGATTGCAAAGATCAGAAAAACTGTTTATCTTATCATAGAATTATAATCTATGAAATTGCAGAACAATAAAACAATCACTCTATCTTAAATCCCTAATGTAAATAATCATAGAGTGAACGGATGGAGATATCCTTGTGAGTAATCTCACCAGGATATTGAAATTCAATAATTTTTCCTCCCTCCAACAAACAGAAATAATTATCTCCGAAACAGATGTCTTGGCTGGATTCAATCCTACAATAAAGCGCAGGTTTGTCTGTCTCAACAACTATAGAATAACCATCTGCCACTTTTTGTAAACTAAACTTTATTTCTGGTTTTTCAAGCTTCAGGTCTTTGGGTGCAGAAAACAATTTGAAACCATCAGAAATAAGCCTTCCAGATTCGTCAAATGCTTCAAAGTAAAGGACAGACTGGCTTACATCTACACCGATATCGCTTATATTTACTCTTTGAGCAAGTGTCGAAAATAAACCCGGTGCCATCAATTTGTCTTGATACCGATATTGAATTTTCCCGGATAAATCCAATAAGGTCCATTGATACTTCCCGTTAAATTTCACTACTGAATCGTTGCATAACCAGATCTCAAAATAGTGATCAGTTTCATATGCGTTGATATAAAGGGGGCTATAGAATCTTTTTGCAAAATAGTGCAATGCTTTCCATCTTCCATAATAATCTATTGATGACCAACTCGCCACCGGCCAACAATCGTTTATTTGCCAATATAACGCCCCCATGCAGTGACAATTATTCCGATTTCTTCTCCAATGTTCAACACCATACGCCATGGCTTCTGCTTGTGTAATTTGTGATAGGATGACTTGGTTCTCAAATGATTTGGGTATATTGAATCGCTTACTCATATAATCAAAAATTTTCTGGTTACCTGCAGTGTTTTTTTGATGATTCTCCATGAAAACACTGTTATAATACATTTGAGAAGGTTCACAAAACATTTTGATGGTTTTCAAATCCGGAAAGGATTCGAACCCAAATTCAGACATAAACCTTGAATCAAACTCTCTGTAGGATTCAAACGGATATCCTTCATGCCATACCTTCCAATAATGGGAGTCCCCGTAATCTGGAGATTGCGGATTTGAGAAATTTCCCCCAGATGAAGGAGAACTGGGCCAATACGAACGTTTTGCATCGTATTCAGAGACCAGTTTTGGAAGTGTTTCTTCAAAGAGTCTCAAATAAAAGTTTTTGAATTGTGGAACATAATCTTCAAAACCCCAATACAGCCATCCCTCCTCAATTTCATTATTTCCAACCCATATGGCTAATGAAGGATGATTTCTTAATCTTTTAATATTTACGATGGATTCTCGTATGATTGATTCCTCAAATCCACTAAAATTGGGAGTAGGACGGCAAGCAAAAGGAAAATCTTGCCAAACCAACAAGCCTTTTCGATCACAAAAGTCATAAAAACCATCCTCTTCGAATATCCCCCCGCCCCATACTCTGATCATATTCATATTTGAGGCAATACATGATTCCAGAACCGTCTCATATTTTTTCTCCCTAGTTCCTTGCGGTAGTATTGAATCTGAGGGAATCCAATTACCTCCCTTTGCAAAAATGGGTACTTTATTCAACTCAAAATAAAAACTTTCACCCCATTTGTCTTTGTTTCTTATTAACTGAATATCACGAATACCAAATTCGCTTTGATATTCATCAAGCAATTGATTTCCCTCAAAAAGTTTGATCTTTAAGAAATAGAGGTTAGGTTCACCAAGATCATGTGTCCACCATAATTTTGGGTTTTTTAAAATGATTGACTTTTCTGATCCCAACTCCAAACAGTTGATGTGATCCGTAAGAATATTTTTCCCGTTATCATACAACTCGTAAGAGATTTTTTTATCCTGAGTTTGACAGAAATCAGATAGTTCAGTTTCTACGACTATAACTGCCTGATTTGCTGTGGTTGTTCCTTGACCATTACCTATGATAAAATCAATATCAGTATGTATATAAATATCTTGAATAAAAGCTGTGTTGAAAGCATGCAGTTCTACTTTTCTCCAAATACCAGAATCCGGAATTTTGGGACCCCAATCCCATCCAAATGAATAATAGGCTTTTCTCAGTGTTTCAACACCTGGGATTGCAAAAGGTAAATGGCTATATGGAGTTTGAACATCAATTTCTGGAGTAATCTGCATTAACCGTTTATGAGCTTCTACAACGGGACTTCTAAACGTAATGGTTAAGGTGTTATCCACTTCCTCTAAATAGTTAAAATCTTTAGTTTTAATATAAACATCATATGTTCTGTGCATATTATCTCCAAATAAGATGATTCTGTCGTTAAGACACACTTCACACATTGTATCTAAGCCATGAAATCTAAGCATTAGATTTTCTTTTTCTGAAATTTCGTTATTAAGATTGAGCATTGTAGAAAATTCCCAGTCTTTTTCCCAAATCCATTCGCATTTTTTTTCATTTACTCCGTAAAAAGGATTCTCAATAATCTGATTATCTAAAAGCGCTTCGTAAACGCTACCTGGGACTTTTGCAGCATATTTTTTAGTTCCCGCAGTATCTCGTAAAAACCAATGATCATTTAGTTCCCTTACTACATGATCCATCATGTTTTTTCACCTCTATCTTATTATTCTTAATCTCAAACAATATGTTAAAACACCGCAGGAACAAATTCAAATGTATTGGTGTTAATAAGGCCTAAATTGGTAATCTTTAGTTCTGGAATGACTTCAAGTTGGACAAATGATAAGGCCATAAACGGATTGTCTATGGAACACCCCAAATCGTTCTTTACTGCCTTTAACAATAAACTCTGCTTTTTCAGTACTTCCTCCAAGGGTTCGGTCGACATTAGCCCGGCAATTGATAAAGGTAGCGAAGCAATCACTTTACCTTCTAATGCAACTGACATTCCCCCTTTATTTCTAATCACATCATTCAACGCACATTCCATATCCATCTCATCTTTTCCGGTTACAGAGATGTTATGAGAATCATGTCCTACCGATAAGGCTATCGCCCCCCTTTTCATCCCTGTTCCGGTAACAAATCCCATTGAATATTGCTTTTCATGGGTATATCGATTCACAACACATATTTTAGCAAAATCTATTTTAGACAAATCCGGTTCTCCATCTATTACTTTGGTTTGTTCAATGACTTCTCTTGTCAGAACAGAATCACCAAATACCTTAATGCCTCTCAAATGAACATTTTGCTGCTTCAGATGAAGAAGAAAATCCCCAGATTGATAATAAGGGCACTGAACCGTATTAATCACTTCTTCGAAATCCGTAAGGGCGGGGGGGAACTTGGCAATACACTTTCCCTTATTTGCAACAATCTTCGCATCTTTGATCACCATCTCAGGATAAAAGTCTTTTAAATCTTTCACTACAATCATATCTGCTTTATATCCAGGAGCTATAGCCCCCATGCTTCTTAAGCCATAATGTCTGGCAGTATTGATAGAACCGATTCGAATCGCCGTGATCGGATCAACACCTTTACTGATACTTATTCTCACCATCTCATCAATATCGCCTTTTACTATATCCTCAGGGTGCTTGTCATCTGTACAAAATGAAAGATAAGGTTGTGTTCTCTCGTTGACGATAGGCAAAAGATTCTCCAAGTCTTTCTCCCCGCTTCCATATCTCATGAGCACCTGCATCCCGCATGACAATTTTTCGTAAGCCTCCTCAGCAGTGGTACTTTCATGATCAGATTTTATAAAAGCAGCTGAATAAGCGTTAAGCTCCTTACCGGATACACCAGGTGCATGTCCGTCTATCTTTTTGTATTTATGCCTGAACAACTCGATCATCGTTAATAGACTTTCATCGCCATTGAGTATTCCGGGATAATTCATTACTTCTCCAAGTCCCAAAACCCTGGGATATTTCTCAATAAATCCGATCATGTCCATCACTTTTACCTTGGCGCCGTTTGTTTCCATGCTGGTAGCGGGGACACACGAAGGCAGCATAAAGTAAATATTCAAAGGAACCCCCTCTGTATAGTTTAAAAAAAACTCCACTCCTTTTAAACCCATTACATTTGCAATTTCATGAGGATCAGCAATTACAGTTGTCGTTCCCCTTGCCAAAACCGCCTTTGCGAATTCTCTCGGCTCCAACATCGTACTCTCTATATGTAAATGGGCATTGATCAAACCGGGAACTAAATATTTTCCTTCTAAATCAATTATTTCTTTGCCTTGAGAATAATCTCCGATGCCTGCAATTCGTTTCTGATAAATGGCAACGTTAGCCAATTGTATATCCCCCGAAAAAACATTCACAACACGTGCATTTTTAATAAGGAAATCAGCCGGAATATCCCCTTTCGCAACGGGAATAATATCAATCGCTCTCATTATTTACATCCACTCCTTCCTTTTGGGTTTTTGAAGATACGCCGTATTTTTCTTCTTCAACATTACCTTTTGGTTCAATATGAATTAATACATCATATACGTTATCGATTTGATTTCTGATTGTTTTCTCAACTTCTTTTGCAACTTCATGACCCTCGTAAACACTCATTTCACCAGATACTTCGATATCCAGATCTACAATCAGATACGACCCAATTTTTCTGATTCTGGCCCGATGAGGATTAGAAGCCTTATCAACAGAGGCTACGGCTTTAAACAATTGAGCATATATCCCCGTATCAGATACTCCCTCCATCAACTCGTTGTTTTCTTCTAAAAAGATATGAATGGCCACTTTGATAATCCACATACCAATCAGCAAAGCGATTAATTTGTCAAAAAGAGGATACTGAAAAACCGATGTTAACAATAATCCAAACAAAACACCAACGGACAAAACAATATCATTTCTCATGTTTTTGGCATCAGCCATAAGCATTGAACTCTTTTCTTTTCTTGCAATTTTATATTTATAGTATGATAGAAATGATTTAATCACGATTGAGATAAGAGTAACATAGATAGCTACTACACCGGGTATTTCATCCCAACTTCTCGAAAAAAGTTCTTGAATTGAAGTCATTATTAACTGTATTCCGGCATAAAAAATGATAAAAGACAAAATTCTTGTTGCGATTGTTTCTGCCCTTCCGTGTCCGTACGGATGATTGACATCAGGCGGCTTATCAATAATTTTGGCAACCCAAAGTGTCAACAGAGAAGTTAGGATGTCAGTGGCACTGTCGATTCCATCACCTAATAAGGCTAAACTATTTGCCATAAAACCAACGGTAAGCTTTAAGACAGCAAGAAAAGAATTACCGTAAAATCCAACCCAAGAAGCTTTTTTTATATTGTTTATTCTGCTCAATCATTCACCTCTTATTCTAACAACCATTTACTTATTGTACATCAAACTCATTATTATTTACAACTATTTTTATCAATTTCTAGAAAAATTGCCATATTCACAAAGATAATGGTATAATCTGCAAGTAAGGGGGAAAGTTTTCCTGACATCAAAAAAAATAAAACATTGGGAGGTCGTGTTATGAATAAACTTCAACTCATTAAAGCGTTAGCCGAAGCAAACGATATCACTCAAAAGCAGTCTGAACAATTCCTTAACAGCTTGATTAAGACAATTGTAGACGAGTTATCAGAAAACGGAGAAGTAAAGCTAGTAGGCTTCGGAACTTTTAAAACAAAGGTCAATGAAGCCAGAAAAGGGATCAATCCTCAGACTAAAAAGGAAATTAAAATTCCTAAAAAAAGAGTTCCGAAATTCATTGCAGGAAAAGATTTAAAAGAAAAAGTAAAATAAGCACCATTTTCAAAGAGGCTGGAATGCCTCTTTTTTTTCGACCTTTCTATTCGCTTAGCGAAGTTTATTCGACTGCTTTTAAACATTAACATTCACTCTAAGAACACTTAGATGCCAATTCCTCAGTTTATAAAATGAATCAGACAATAACCCGTCGAAAAGAGATTTTTCGACGGGTTATTGTCTGTTAATTCCGATAATAGTCTTTCATCAAGAATTTTTGAACGGCTTTTTTTGCTAAATAATAAGACAAAATAACCCCTACGAAACTTATAATTAGTAGTATCATCGTCATCTGAGGTCCCGACAGTTTCTCTCTTAACAAATAGCCGGAATATCCGATTAATCCTGTAAATCCAAAAACAAGAACAATCGAATATAACCCATTGATATTTTGTTTCATTGCTTTTTGTGGATTATCCCAGGTTAAGTAAGGAAACTTTGCGTCCAATGCAATTTGTAAAAGGTTCATAAATAAAACCAACAACTCGGAAATGAAAAAGATCAATAAACTACTGAGCAATCCGCTGTTAAATAAAAGCAAAAATATTAAACTCACCGAAAGGGGCCCAATCGTACTCATCAACATGACATGGAATAATTTAACTTTAAAAATCATATCGCTTCCTACGGGTAATACCTTTAATTCATCTAGCATTTTACCTTCTCGGCTGAATATTGTGGGTGCTAGCATATTCATTGATCCAACCGTACTTCCTAAAAGTATTCCAACTGGAATAGCATAGTCTTTTGCAGATTGAAAAAAATTGATGAACTGCTGGAATTCCGGGTTATTCTTCGCAAAGAAAAAAACTACAATTAAAATAGGAAAAACGATCACATTTCCAAATCCATTAAAAGCAAAAGATGGAATTCTCAAAAAATACCGCCATTCTCTTCTCATCAGAGAAAGAAATGCCCCTTCGCTGACCATCGATTTTTCCAAGGACCATGTATTTGAAGAATCATCTTTATCATGATAATGATCTTGCAGCTTGAGATAAGTACGATAATAGGTTTTTTCACCGATCAACAACGCAACATACATACCGCCTAAATGCATAATAACATAACACAGTAACCAAAACAACTGTTGAAAGCCACTGCTTAATAACGCTTTTACCCCAAGAAAAGCCGGCGGATATCCCTTACCCATTTGAGAGATCAACCCCTTAGGATTTGAAAGCATTTCAATCATTTTTTCTTCAGAATAATCCGATCCCGCCAAATCGTTGGTAACGTAAAATTGAAAGCCGATCACTGCGACCACTAACAAGATGCTCATAAAATAGACAAAAAAATCTTTATGCTTTCCAAAGTTAATATATCTTGAAACAGGGAGCAATACGATGATCTGTAAAATGAGTGGAAAAGTTTGAGAAAAAGCTAAAACAAAAAACATGGTCATCCAATACAGAAAATCCGCATTCGTTTTCACACCAAATGTGATTAAGGAAGGCAGTAAAAACAAAAGAGAAATCCAAAACAGATCAATTAAAATTAAAATAATTTTAGCAGCTAAAATCTCTTTTGGCTTAATGGGTAAAGACAACAATAAGTTGAGATTTTTAGTATAAAAAAATTCATTAATCACTAAAAATATTCCCAAGAAAAAACCGAACATCCCTGTCACAAGGATGGCATTATTGAGAAACAAACCCTCCAAACCCATCTGCCTATACTGGTCGATCATCAGACCCTGGAGATTGATAAACAATGGCCCGACGAATACCCCTAAAAGAATAAAAACAGTAAGTAAAAGAAAAGGCTCCCACAGACCCTTCTTATTAATCAGGTATTGAATCTTTTTCTTTGATAAACCATAATGAGCATTAATCAGAGTCCAGATAAGAGAAATCATCCTGTTGCGCTTCACTTTTTGTCACCTCCAGGAAAACCTCTTCCATCGTAGAATTACCACGGTTTTTCTTTAAATCTTCTACAGTCCCTAAAAACAACAACTCACCTTTGGAAATGATAGCAACTCGATCGCATATCTTTTCCACTATTTCCATCACATGAGTAGAAAAAAAGACAGTTTTTCCGCTTTTTGAATGGGCTTTCATCATTTTTTTTAATCGATAGGCTGATTCAGGATCTAAACCCACTATGGGTTCGTCTAAAATCCAAACTCCAGGATTATGAAGTAAAGCAGCTATTAAAGATAGTTTTTGTCTCATGCCGTGAGAATAGGTATCAATGGTTTTTGATAGAGCAGATGTTAGTTTAAAAGCTTCAGCTAATTTGGTAATCCTTTCACATCTCAACTGATTATCCACCTTGTACATATCCCCAATGAAATTCAGATATTCAATCCCTTTTAGTTTTTCCATCAACATCGCTTCATCCGGAACATATCCAATTTCATACTTCGCACTAACCGATTCTTGACAAATATCAAAACCATTGACCAGAATCGTTCCACTTGTGGGATGGAGTAATCCCACGATCGATTTTATAGTCGTCGATTTTCCGGCACCATTGGGTCCCAAAAACCCAAACACCTCACCATCTTTAACATCCAGAGTAATGTTTTTTACTGCATATTGACCTTCTGAATATGATTTGGAGAAATTTTTAATTGATATCATTCATCTCTCACTCCCTTCTTTCTGTATTATAACAAATAGTACAGTTGTACAAAAAAACAACCGATTTCTTTTCGGTTGTTTTTTTGTAAATTTATTGATTTAATAATTGATCAAATTCACCTATCGTGTCTGGATTTAAAGTTTTACCCTTCTGTGCATATTCTAATGCTTTCTCTCGATTGTTTGTTTTTAAATAAGCTTCAACAACGCCAAAATAGGGTTCAGTTTGCTCTGGCGATGCTTCCATGGCTTTTATAAAGCCATTGATTGATGCTTCGATATTTCCCATGGGGCTGTAGAGATTTAACCAACCGCTGGAAAGGTTGAGAAAATAGTCATTAGGATCCGTTGAAAGTCCCAGGTTAATGCTTTTTTGGGCATCCATTGCCATTTTCATCTGTTCTAGCGGTGATACAGTATCGATCACCCTTAAAGTCGTATAAGCATGCAAACCTAATAATCTCGGATCATCGGGCTTACTCTGAAGCAATCCAATGATTTCCAGTCTGGATCCTTTAATGGTTTCGATCGTTGGATCATTCATCAACATTCTTGAAAGGCTTTCTATGGAGCGATTAATGATCTGTTCTTGATCCAAAGGTTCTTTCTCTTCCAGTTGTTGTGCTTGCTCCTTCATGGGAACCGGTTTAACATCTCTTTCTATAACACCTTCTGATCCTGTCACTGAAGCTACGGAGAAATATTGCATGATCATTTGAATGGCTTGAGGAAGGACTTCCATTAATTGCTTCAAAACAGGCTCTTTATTACTTAGAGATCTGATTTCAACGTTATCACCACTGATGATAATCACACTATAAGGGATCAATGCGACGCTTCCTGAAGTACCTGCCGCAATCAATGGATCCCCACCGGCTCCACCAAGAAAAAACGTACTCACTTCAAAAACCGGAATAATGTACTTGTCTCCAACCTGAAGAGGATTTCCCACTGCCATGTTAGGTGTAATATTCTCGAATCCTGAACCCAAAATCATACCAGGCATTTCTGAAACACCCTGAGCAAAAAGGAAAGCCGTCACTAACAAGAAAACAACAAACAGAAATGCTATTCTTTTCATAAATCTTCCTCCTTTAATAGCCGAAAATTCTCTAAAAAAACGATAGAACTTTTTTTGTTATTTTTATACTTATCAATCAACAGAATACAAACGCTATTATAACATCTGTTTATTAAAAACATATTAAAAAAGGGGTGCTTTCGCCACCCCTTATTTTATTCATACCCGTACATCAAGCACCGCACCAAGACCATCCTGCTTAGGCAATGTCTGCAACAACTGCTGATTCTGCTCAATAGCCTGATCCATAACCTTTCTCATGACTGCGGTCCCCATCTCAGCAGATATTTCCAGATTTTTCATCTGCATTGCTGATTGAGCGATTCCGGATGATATTCCATCTACACCCATTCCACCACGCTCCTTTCAATAAAGGGTACTAAAGTATTATCGACGAAAAAATTGTCTACTTAATAGACATATTTTTGGCAAATTCATTCCTTAATGGTAAAATATACCAGTATAACTAAAAGAGGTCATCCTATGTCAGAAAAGATTTGTATCATTGATGGTTATCTAGATGAACCCGCTCAATTTGGTGTCCCACCATACATATCCCCTTTATGTCGATATGCTTATGGATGTTATATTTATTATGGTGTTCAGCCGGAATATTACACTATCGATCAAATAAGGACCAATGATCTTTGGGAACACCTCAATACTTTTGACCATTTGGTATTAATCGGCGGTGTCAGTGTTCCGGGAAAATATATTGGTGGTAATCCCTTAAAATATCATGAATTGGAGAAGATATCCCAATCTGCTCCTAAGCCTCTAAAAATTTATAAAGGTCCCTTTACTATCGGCTATACAAGCGAAGGGGGTAAAAACGCTCATATTATCCAAAATCTAAACAAATTATACGATTGCCCTGTTACCGGTAATCTAGAAACCTTTTTATTTCATCTTTTAAAAGGAGATCTCCCTGAAGAATCAATTTCCGCTAACGGAGAAGTCTTAAAAAGAATTGCTCCTCTTGGCGCTCAGGTTATTGAAAAACACCCAAATTTCCCAAATCTAATCTGTGAAATAGAAGTTTCCAAGGGATGCGAAAGATCCACACATTGCTCTTTTTGTACTGAACCCCTTTTATATGGTCAATACACAGAAAGAAAACCCGAGGATATTTTGGATGAGATTGAGGCATTGACTATGCACGGAGCAAGATTTTTTCGATTGGGCCGTGCTGCCAATATTCTGGCTTATGGTTATTCAATCCACGATACCAACTCTTCTTACTTAGAAAAATTGTACTGCGGGATACGGAAATTGTGTCCATCATTAAGTATGCTACACACCGATAATGCGAATCCGGGTTTTATTCAACGATATCCTGAGGTTTCAGAAAAAGGGATAGAACTCATCTCCACTCACAACACTTCCGGTGATTGTTTGTCATTCGGTGTAGAAAGTTTTGATGATAATGTGATTAAACATAATAATCTTTCTATAGAACCACAAGCTATCATAGAGGCTTGTTCTAAGGTAAACCGTATTGGGGGGTTTTTGAAAGAGGGTATTCCCTCATTATTGCCCGGAATTAATCTGCTTTTCGGATTGATCTCAGAAACCCCTAGTACCTATGATATCAACTTTGAATATCTCAAAAGACTGCTGGATCGGAAGATTTTGTTACGAAGGATCAATATTAGAAGAGCCATGGTCTTTCCTGATACCCCCTTGTATGATTACTCAAAAAACAAGAAATTGAAATCCTATCCTAGAGAATTTAGAAAGTTTAAAGAAAAAGTTCGGGAAGAAATTGACAAACCGATGTTAAAAATGGTATTTCCTTACGGCACACTCATAAAAGATGTTATCATTGAATATAATAAAGGAAATGTATCATTCGGAAGAAAACTAGGCACCTATGCCATCCTGATCGGTATTCGACAGAAGATTCAGCCTTCAACAATAGTCAATATAAGGGTAACTGATCATGGCTACAGGTCTATTACGGGGGTTCTCGATAATGGATAGTAATGAACTCAATCAAAAGCCCATCCATGAATTTGATATTTTCGCAACACAAATCTTTCTGAAATGCACCTCATTAGACGAGATTATTGTTGGATATTTTTTTGGGAAGAAGAATGAAAACCTGGAATTTATCTTTTACAACTTCCCGGCATCGGTTCAAAAACTATTACCCAATATCAACCACAATCCTCATCTACATTTTAAGGAAGAGTTGACAAAAACCGTTAATAAGCTAGTACCTGATCATCCTGAGATTGTCGATAGAAGTGCCAAACTGATGGAATATGTTACCATTCAGTTCCAAAAAATAGGCGGGTTAGAACGCTTTTCAAAAAGATTATCACATCTGTCTCAACAAAATGATCTTGATGAAATTAACATGGAGCTTCTCGGATTATTTGATTATTGGGTGGAAAAAAAAGAATTACAATTTAAGATTGAATTTTTTTCGGCAGAAGATTATTCAAAAAAGGTACTTGAAAGCGCTGAATTCTTCCCGGAAAAAGAAAATTTTACAAATTATTTCGAATTATCAAAAATGGCTGAATTCTATCCATTAATAGACCCTATTCAAGGAATACCCATTGATGCTTTTGAAGTAGGAACTCCATTGAAAATCACGATTCTTTCTTATCCAGACGAGCAAACAGAAACGATTGTAAAAAACCACTATCAGGATTATTTAGATGTCAAAGAAGGATACCTCAAACCAATTGAGGCTGATATTGTATCCAAGGAATTGCTGACTGGCAAGAAAGATACCTACGTTTTGGTAAAAGTGAGGCTTATGGATGACTTATGCGCTTATTCCATCATGCTAAGATCCTTAAAACTTAACAATACGCTTATTTTTAAGAGAAACCTATTACCTCCTGTTCCTGAAGAGGAAGATACTATCCCGACCGGAGAAGAAAGGGTATTTCCGAATAGAATTAAAAAGGAAACCCATGTTATCAGAAAACTTAAGGAAAAGGCAAGATTTAAATTTGCTGATCTGATGCTGATTTTGGTTATATTGGGTGGCAGCATCGCATTAATCGCACTGATAAGCGATCTGTTGTCAAAAAAGTAAACGGAAGGTCGTGAAAAGATGAACAACATTTTTGGAATCGTTCCTTCGAGAAGATTGGGAAGATCTCTCGGAATAAGTCCTATACCCATTAGTACCTGTACTTATTCTTGTGTATATTGCCAACTCGGAAGAACTAAAAACATGACAATGCAAAGAAAAGAGTATTTCAAGATCGATGATCTCCTTGAGCAATTAATGGTTTATCAAGATAAAAGCGATCAATTTGATGTGATAACTCTGGTTGGCGAAGGCGAACCCACATTATATCATCCACTCGGCCAGTTAATTGAAAGAATTAAAAAAAATTTTGACAAACCTGTAGCGCTTATTACTAATGGCTCTTTGCTTTATCTGGAGCAAGTTCATAACGACTGCTTGGCAGCTGACATTGTCATGCCGACCCTTGACGCATGGGATGAAGAAAGTTTTACCACATTAAATCGGCCAATTAAGCAGATCACTTTCGAAAAGATGTTCAACGGAATGAAAAAATTCCGTGAGAATTACCGAGGTGAATTTTATTTGGAAGTCATGTGTGTTAAAGGAATAACAGATCAGGGTAATAATATGTCCTTACTGACTAAAAAGATCAACGAATTGAACCCCGATAAATGTTTCATTAATACCCCCGTCAGGCCTCCAGCTGAACCATGGGTTCAACGATGTCCCTCAGATTTTGTGGAAAATCTCAGAAGCCTTTTTAAATCAAATGAAAACATTGAAATACCTGATACTGATCTGTTCAGTCATACGAATGACACCTATCAAGCCATTCTAGACATCATTACAAGGCATCCACTGGATCAAACAAGTATAATCAGATTTTGCCAAACAAGAGATGAAAATACCAAAAATATACTTAATCAATTGGCAGAAGATCAAGCAGTAGAAAAAATCAATTATGAAGATAAGCTGTTTTTCAGAATAAAATCAAAAAGAGGTGTATGAGTGAACACAATCAACAATCAAATCAAAGTAGAAGATACAACTTCTAATCCCGCACCGTTGGGCCTTTTAGGCTTTGGAATGACAACCGTACTATTAAATTTACACAATGTCGGACTTTTTGAACTGGATAGTGTGATTATTGCCATGGGGATTTTTGTTGGCGGCATGGCTCAAGTATTTGCAGGACTTTTAGAATGGAAAAAAGGAAACACTTTTGGGAATGTTGCTTTCACGGCGTATGGCTTATTCTGGTTGTCTTTAGTTGGCATATGGATGCTGCCTGGAATAAAGGGGATATCAGCTCCATCTGATATTTCTATGGGTTTTTATCTGTTACTTTGGGGTATATTCACATTGGGCATGTTTTTTGGTACTTTTAAAACAAACAAAATTCTTCAATCTGTCTTTTTTTCACTTGCTTTGCTTTTCTTCCTGCTAAGTCTAGCCGATTTCCTTTCCAACAGTGTGATTAAAACCATTGCAGGATTTGTGGGAATTTTGTGTGGGACACTTGCTATCTATTTGGCTTTGGCTGAAGTTTTAAATGAGGCAAATAAAAGAACCGTTTTACCAATATTTCCTGGAGAATAATATCATTGCCAATTGATTTACTTTTAAAGTTCTTTTACGCCCGAAAAAAACAAACATTTAAGGAGAGTGATTTTCGTATGAAAAAGAACTTGATCTTTATTCTATTGCTATTCATTGTGATAATTACGGCAATCGGCTCAGAAAATTTTATCACCAAAGAACATGAATTTGTGACCTGGAAAATACCAGATGATTGGCCCTTGTATGATAAACAGTTCATGCCAGGTACAGTCTACTTCAAAGGAGAATTAGGATCAGAAAATGAAATTTCTCAAGGGGCAATATTTGCGGTTGTAACTCAAAAGGGCTTTGCTTTGAATATGATATCTGAAATGAGCAATGATGCTTCAACAGAGGTACAGATTCACGCAAAAAATTATCTGAACGGGATGGAAAGAGATTACTACGAAGGAATAATTGATAATCAAGGAAAAAGAATATGGTTTACACTGAGTTATTTTCCACCATCTGATGATTATGATGAATTCATGGTTTTTGGACTTGCCACAGGAACAAATATGTATAAAGATAGAGCTATGCTCAATCATATCATTGCATCGGTTGACATTATTCCAGAAAAGCGCCCAATCGATGATACTGAAGTGGATAGCGCACAAATTACATTACTCAATTCTGAAAATGCAGAATATCGACCCGAAGCACTAATCGAATTTGAGTATCAGGTCAAAGAAAATATCTTACAAACAAGCCCTTGGATAGGAATTATCCCCTCTGATGTTGCTCATGGAGATGAATCAGAAAATGACAAACACGATTTAAATTTCATTTATATCAACGAAAATAATGGAAAATTATCCTTGAAAGCACCCCTTGAAGAGGGAATGTTCGATATTCGTCTACATGATACGGACTTTAACGGAAGGGAACTGGCTTTTGTCTCTTTTGAAGTCAAAAAACCGGTTGAATCACTACCAGTCATTACTATGAACAAGAAGATTTTTTATCCCGGGGAAGAGATTCAAGTAACGTTTAAAAATGCACCGGCTAATACCACAAGAGATTGGATCGGTATTTATCGTGAGAATTCTGAAAATACAGACTATTTGTCGTGGCAGTATCTGAATGGATTAAGTGACGGTGAAATCTCTTTTATCGGGCCAAGTGAAATCGGCAATTATCAAATCAAAATGTTTGACAACGACAGTTATCAAACGATAGCTGTCAGTGAAACTTTACAAATCGTAGAAGAAATTGCAACAGATATTTCATTGGAACGGGAAAAACTTTTTATCAGCCATTATGAATTCTGTTCTAAGATCAAAGATGGTAAAGCAGTGGATTCAAAGCTGAGATTTTCCAAAAACGATGAAAAGATTTATATTTTAATCACCATAGAAGAATACCAAAAAGCACATCAATTATCCTGGGAATGGATTAAACCGACCGGCGAGGTCTTCGATCAAATCATTACACTGAATCTGGATTCAGCTATGGATTTGGGATATAAAACAATACGGAACTACAATGTCTGGTCTTGGTTGAATACTTCGGCTTTGGATGATTCTTTAAAAGGGATTTGGAAAATCAATTTTTATGTCGATGAAGAGGTCGTGCTTACCAGACAATTTCTTTTTTATTAATATTCAAAGAAGAATAAGAGGGTAATTCATTCCCTCTTATTCTTCCTATTAATGCATGCTTTCGACTACATTTTTCAACCAAGCGTTCTTTTTATATCTTTTTATCAGAATTAAAAACTTGGTTGTTTCTTCAACCATACATAATGAATAAACAACAGGAAAAGGCCATTTCAATACAAGACCGGCAAGTGCGGAAATGGGAATACCCACCAGCCAAAGACATCCAGCTTCAACATAAAAAGAGAATTTGGTATCTCCTCCTGCTCTCAAAACACCAACAATAAACAATCCATTTAATACTTTTATGGGTGAATACAGCATGGATAGTCTCAGGAGCAATACGGATAATTTTTTTACCTCATCGGTGACTGAAAAGAGGTTAACAAATTGAGGAGCAAAAATGATCATGGGAATGATAAGCAGTGTGATTACAAACATATCAAGATAGATAATCTTTTTTGAAATCATTTTTGCCTTTTCAAAAGAGGATTTTCCCAATTCTTGCCCAATGATAACCGCTGCAGCATTTGATAATGCCATTAATATTGCAAAAGAAAAATGTTCGATACTATTCATAATCCGGTGAGCTGCTAAAAGCCTTGTTCCCATGTAACTGTAAATGATTGCGTACATGGAATACCCGGTAGACCAAAACAGTTCGTTCAAAATAGTCGGAGTGGTATATTTGAGAAAACGGCTAAAAAACGATTTCGATAAAGCCTTGAAATGTTCAATGTGAACCCTTCCGGGCAATTTCTTAATGTACATGACACTAAGAATCATAGCCAATTCGAAAATTCTGGATAACAAAGTTCCAATCCCAGCACCCTGAATACCAAGCTTTGGAAATCCAAAATTTCCAAATATCAGCGAATAGTTCAACAATACATTCAAACCGATTGCGATCATGCTGATGATCATCGGAATAACAGCTTTTTCAGTGTTTCTTAAAACAAAAGAGAAAGTCATGGTTATTCCAAATGTTATAAAGCTGAAGCTGATCGCATGCAGATATTTCATTCCCTCACTGATTACTTCACGATCAGGGGAAAAAATCCTCAGTGTTTGTTCAGGGAAGAAAAATGCACACACAAAAAAGAATGTCGAAAGAATCAGTGAACAAATCAGCATTAAGCTCGTCGTTCTCGAAATATTAAATTCCTGCTTGGTACCCCAAAATTGCGCAATGAAAATGGATCCTCCTGAAACCAGTCCAAACATCACGACATTGAAAATAAAGAAAAACTGGTTAGAAAGGCCGACTGCCGATATGGATACCTCACCGAGTTGTCCAATCATCAACATGTCGACGAAATTCATACTACTTAATATTAATTGTTGAATTGCTATAGGTAATGCAACCTTAAAAAGTCTTTTATATACACTCATGCTGGATTCTATCACATTAAATCAGACGGAATAAAAAGTTTATGTTATTAGTTAGTAAACATAAATAGTTTATCATGCGTATTTATACAGGCATCATCAGTAAATGATTGTGATAAGAATGAGAATCACCCAGTTCATGATATAATTTCATCGAACAGATTCTTTAATCAAAAGGTGTATGAATGGACTTTGATTTTTTTTCATTAAAAATTTTGGCAGAAAGTCAATCATCGGATGAAGTTATTTTGGGCTTTTTTTTTGGAAAAGTTGAAGGCCGGCTTGATTTTCAGTTTATTAATTTCGCCAGAAGGTTTAAGGATATTGCAAAGATCAACCTAAACAAAGACTTGAACGACTTTAAAGAAGACCTCAACTCAGTATACAGAAAGTTGATTGCTCGGAGTGGCGATATTCTAACAAGAACCAACGATTTTACTAATTATCTAAAATCCTACATCAATAAAAACGGGGGAAGGCTCAATTTTAGCAACAGACTTAGTTCTATTGTTGGAAATAAAGATACTGATTCTGTACGTGCTTTGCTCAGAGATGTATTTGATGAATGGACCAGTGACCTCAAAATCAACTTTGAATGTGGTTGTTCAACTTATAGCGAAATGAGCTCGGAGGAATCTTCGAAAACCGAAAATACGCTGCAGATACAAGAAGCATTGGAAAATGCCAAAGATAGAAAAGAATTGCTGGATTTATCGGATTTTTATCCTATCGTTGATCCCATGGAAGGAAATCAAGCCGGAGGTTTAAAAGTTGGCGATTCAATATTTATTACCATCATCCAATTTAGCAATGAAACAGACCAGCAAAGGTTGATGGGAAATTATCCGGATAAGTTTGATGCAAAAGGAAAAAACAACAGCCCTTTTGAAGGTTATATTACGGCAATGGAATACATCTCAGCAGAAAAAGGAACCATTCTCCTAAAAATAGTCTTGGATGATTGGTTTGAGGCTAAAGCCTTTATCATGTCGAACATCAGAATCATGCAAAAAAACAGGCGCAAAAATATCCTGAGAGATCATTCTCCCGTTCAAGATATTCTTCCCAATGAGTTACCGAAAAAATCTTCAGAAAGAACTGAATCTGATCATATTAATCAAAGGGAAAAATTGTTTGATCAACTACTTGTAGCATCTTTAATGGGTTTAATTACAATCGTTGTACTGATCATCATCTTTATTTTGTTGTAGGAAGAAAAATGACTCATTACTTTTACCCTAAAAAAGCGGATTTTTTACCATCAAAAAAATTGTTTCTTTTAAGAGCCGGTTTTAAGCAACGCGACCATGAACTGAATAAAACAATGAGGCTATTGACCAATGACATCTATATCGAAGCCATTCCACTGGTGCAGCCTATTATAATTTATCAAACAACAGCATCAGACCGTGTTGCCGATATTCAAATCCCTAAAATATTTAAAGGGATACAAACCATCACTTTTTTTATCTCAACATTAGGAACATCTATTGAAGAACGTATTGACTATTACCATGAATCAGGAGACACAACAAAAGCAATGCTTTTGGATGCTTGGGCTTCTGAGGCCATTGAAGCGCTTAACGATCATTTTGATCTGTCTCTCAGGAAGAACCATCAAAAAGGTACCATGCGTTTTTCTCCAGGATATTCTGAAGTAGCGCTGACAGAAAATAATAAAATTATTCGTTTTTTAGAATGCAAAATTGTTAAAGCTCATTCACTCTCTGGAATGTTAACACCTCAAAAAAGCACGGTTTGCATGATAGGCTGGTATGAATGATCATTAATGATGAAAAAGGAGTGACTATGCGGGACAGTGTGAAAAAGATTGAGAACGAGTACATTAGTGATTTTTTCAACCTTAGAGAAGATACGATCTCATTTGAAGTATACCCGCCTAAAAAAGGGCAAAAAAAACAATTCGAAATCATTCAAAATACCATCAAGCGTTTGAAGGATCTTGACCCCGCTTTTATTAGTGTGACGTATGGACCCGGGGGAACTAATAAAGGAAAAGCCGTAGATATCTCAGAATACATCAAAAAACACGATATGACTCCCTTAGCACACTTGACTTCAGTAGGATACACTAAAGAGGATATTCAACCCATCTTAGAAAAACTTTCCTCTATTGGAGTTAAAAATATTCTTGCGTTAAGAGGCGATGTTCCCCAGAATGTTATTTTTCCGCATGGGGCATGGTGTGATTTCAGATATGCTAAAGACCTCATCAGCATCATAAAAAGAGACGGAAGGTTTTGCATTGGAGCTGCTGCATATCCCGAAGGGCATCCAGACTGCAAAGACTTAAAAATCAGCATTGATCATTTGAAAACAAAAATTGAAGCAGGCGCTGACTTTTTTATTACCCAAATGTTCTTTGATAATCAACTCTATTTTGACTTTCTGAATCGGGTTAAGGATGCCGGTATCCATAAACCAATAATACCAGGAATCATGCCTGTTTTGCGTGCAAAACAAATCAGCAAGATTCTGGCTTTGTCTGATGCCTATGTCCCAAAAAAGCTCTCAGAAGCCATCCAAAAATATGCAGATCATCCGGATGCTATGGAAGCTTATGGGATCGAATACACACTTAGACAAATCGATGGGTTAAAGCATCAGGGAATAAACCGATTTCACATCTATACAATGAACCGTTGGGAACAGGTTACCAAGATTATTCAATTGGCTCAGTTGAAATAGGGAGATGATTATGGACAGAAAGGAATTTTTAAAAAGGCTGGTAGATGGACCGTTATATTTAGATGGTTCTTATGGTGCTCATTTTTTTAAATTGGGCTATACAAATCTGCCAGGAGAAATGCTTAATCTGAAGGCACCTAATGTGGTTTACAGGCTTCAAAAAGAATATGTTGAAGCAGGAAGCGACATCCTGCTGACTAATACCTTTAGTGCGAACAGGCTAAAACTGACTTCGCTAAAAACAGAAGAATATTTAGAAGAAATCAATCATCAGGCAGTTCGTATAGCAAAGAAAGCTTCAGATAATCATGCATTGGTCTTTGGAGACATTTCTTCCACAGGGGAATTTCCTTCACCAATTGGAACAATGACCTCTCATCGAATTTACGATGCCTTTTATGAACAAGCTAAAATTCTAGATCAATCTGGTGTTGATGGTTTTATTATTGAAACCATGTCTGATTTAAAAGAACTAAAAATCGCCATATTAGCCATACGGGATGTCACAACTCAAAAACCATTGATTGCTCACATGACTTTTGAGAAAGGTGATGACCAAATCCATGAATCGCCAAGAAGTGTCACAGGGACACCCATACAGATTTTCGCCAATCTGATGAATGATATGGATGTGGATGTAGTTGGCATTAATTGTAGTCTGGGTCCAAAAGAAATCTATGATGTTTTTTTGACCCTTTCCCAGTATACCGATAAACCACTTTGTGTTGAACCGAATGCGGGCGATCCGGATCTTATCGAAGGAAGACTAACCTATCAGATGTCTCCTGAAGAGTTCGCAGTTTATACGGCAGATATGGCTTTCCATGGCGCTTCTATCATTGGCGGTTGCTGTGGTACAGGACCCGAACATATACAAGCATTAAAAGCTATTGTGGATAAAAACCCTGATTTTGTTTATCAAGATGGGAAGAAAAGAGCACAAGGTTTATTCCGTTTAGAAGATCATTCCGTTTATCTGTCTTCAAGAACACAATTTATTCAGTTAGCCCCGTTCACGCCTATTGGTGAAAGAATCAATCCAGCATCAAACACTCACTTTCAGGATGAGATAGAAAATCATGTATTCAATCGTATGATTGATATTTCAAAAGAACAAGAAAAAGAAGGGGCGAAGGTGTTAGACTTGAATTTCGGCATAGAAAGAATCCTTTCGCCTGATCATTTCAAAGAAGCTGTCATTGCTTTAGATAAAACCTCATCATTGCCTATTTCATTCGACATTCAAACTACTCAATACCTGCAAGAAGCACTTTTTGAATATCCAGGGAGACCTTTGATCAATTCAGCCAGGGTAACAGAAAAAAGCATAAGCACGAAAGCTGCAATTTTAAAACGTCATGGAGGTATGCTGATCCTGCTGGCAATGGGTAAGAAAATCCCTGTAAGTGCCCAAGAGCGTTTTGAAATCATCATGGATGGTATTCGTGAACTTGAACGGTTGGGTATTTGTAAATCAAGAATTCTTGCTGATCCACTTGTATTATCGTTTGGAGCAGATAATGATCCATCAGTCACTCTAAAAACCATTAGGCTCCTCCATGAGAATCAAGTTATGACGACAATGGGATTGTCTAATTTAAGTTTTGGAATGCCTCAAAGAAAAGCATTAAACGCCGCTTTCTTAGCTCAAGCAATAGAAAAAGGTCTCAGCAGTGCTATCATGAACACTTCAGATAAGGGGTTATTTCAAATCATGAAAGGGGCTTTGAATCTTCGAGGTGATAATTATGAAGAAACCAGAAATGTTGATACCCAAAATCCGTTCGTAAGCGCTTTAATGAATGGTGAAAAAGAGATATTAAATCAATTGGTTGATCAGGAATTAAGGAAAAGCAGTCCCATGGAAATCAGTCAAATAGTTTTGGCTCAAGCCATGAATGAGATTGGTGAACTATATTCAGAAAAGAAAATCTATCTTCCGCATCTCATCTTATCAGCTGAAACATCCAAACCAGTGTTTGAACGCTTGAATGCCATGTCTGAAATTGAAGTTCACCCCAAAGGGAAAGTTGTTCTTGCAACTGTAGAAGGGGATGTACATGATATTGGAAAGAAAATTGTCGGTACAGTTTTATCCAGTGGCGGTTTTGAAGTCATCGATATCGGAAAAGATGTTCCAACGGAAAAAATTGTTGAAGAAGTGAAAAATCATCAACCGGAAATTCTTGGATTATCAGCCATGATGACCACAACAGTCGGGAAGGTTAAAGAAGTCTCGCTTAAATTAAAGCAGGAAGGAATTGAAGTATATGTGATTTCAGGTGGTGCATCTATGAACCAGCGCCTAGCTACTGAATTTGGATGTCACGGTTATTCAGATGATGCTTCAGGTGCGTTGAAATTATGCAAAAAATTACTGAATATAGACTCCGATAATAACCCAACACCTTGAGAAGTATTTCTTATGATCGAAAATGTTATAATGGTTTGAAAAGAAACAGTGAATTGTCATTTTGTTTTTTAAAAATCCTTTCGAACAAAAACGATATGAGGTGATTGGATGAGGGTAAACCCACCAAACAGCTCGGTTAACAAGGATAAAAAAACTGAAAAAGCAAAAAAAAAGCATTTAAAAGGCTCTCAGTCTAGAACAGAAAGCACCGATGGCTGGTCAGGATTTATTGATATGCTTGGAGAAGTGAAACTGGATCAAATCGAAGAAGAAGCAAAAAAGCACCTACAATATGTATTAAGTGCAGGCAATAGGTTTTCAAGATCACCCACACACCGAAATTTTCAAGGTTATCGTGATGCTTTGAAAAAGTTTTTACAGTTTATAGAAAAAGGTTTATACAAAGTAAAAGAGGATATGGGAATGGATGTTGATTATCCTAAATTATATATGGTAGCTGAAAAGGTTGATGAAAAGATTCATCATCTAGCCGGGCTTTTGATGGATAACGAAAAAAATACGATGAATTTCGCAGGAAAAGTTGAAGAGATTAATGGTCTCGTTTTAGATTTATACAGATGATAAATATAGAATCTTTTGAAGACATCCTTAAAGAAAGATACACCGATCAAATCAACCACCTTTATTCTCTGGCTAATTCATTTCATATTCCAGCTATTTGCCTGGTTGGAGAAGACAAAACGCTGGTGGATGGATTGATAAAGGTATTTCTTTCATCTTATGAAAACAAAAAATATTCTGAGATATTTAACAGTAACGATTTTTTTGAAATCGACTCGAATTCCGATTCAATCAGGATTGATGAAATCAGAGAACTGATCAGATTTTCTACTTTGAAAAAAGAGCATCTTAAGCATAAATACGCATTGATCAAAAAGATTGAGAGGGCTAACACCTTTGCACAGAATTCTCTTTTAAAAATGATCGAAGAACCTGGAAATGATACACTCTTTATTTGTTCCAGCACTTCATATCATGCTTTATTAAGCACTATTAAAAGCCGTTTGTTTAAGATCAATATCCCATCAAAACCTTTAATAGATTTGGAAACACATTATTGTGATGAAATAGTCTGGTTATCAAAATTTTCGACCGAGATGCTTTTTACCCATAACGATGGGGCGAACTTTTCCGTATTGTCCAAATCACAGCAAAGTGACTTCATACAAACTTTAAGGGCTAAATCATTATCCGAAATATGTGAAGAATTAATTAATGCATGTGGAGAGTACGAAATACCAATTGAAAATGGCGTTGTTTTAAACGGTTCTGTGTTGAAAAGCCTTTATTCACTTATTCTGATCGAAAAAATTCTCCTTGTCAGTTCAGAAAATCCACAAGAAATTGACTGTTTTCTCCTAGATCTTAGAAATCTATTTTCCAAAAAAAGCATCAATAAAGTGTCAAAAGAATCATCATCCGTAAGTCATTTCAATAACATCTTTTTTAAAGATCTATTTTCAATAACAGAAAGAATTTTCTATGCGTTGCTTATTTTTAATGCAGAGGCTTTATTAGGTTCGAACAGTTATACCTATTTGACTAAATTATTCATTCAGAAGAAGCTGAAAATATTAACACAAAAAAACACATTACGGGAATATTTCCTTTTCTTAGAAACTATAAAAAACATGCATCAAGTATCGATGAATACAGAACTGTTGATGATCAACTATCTTATGAAAACACAGAAATTAATACATGAAAGTGAGCGAAAATAATGGGAATGATAGCAAAAGTATATGAAGTGGAATTTCTCGAGTTTGGGAAGAAATATTATTTTACATATGAAGGAGATCTGAAAAGAGGCGAAAAGGTGTTAGGAATGAGTTTTTTCGGATTGGATGTGGGAAAGGTTATCAATGGTCCAAAAGAACTGGATATGGATGATATTGACTATGAAGTCAAACCGATTTTAAGACCATTAACGCCACAAGATATAAGTACTGAGCTGGAAAACAATGAGGATGCTGAAGAAGCATTTGGCATATGTCAAGAAAAGATCCGTTCACTTCATTTGCCGATGAAATTGCTAAAAGCGCAATACATGTTCGATCGTTCCAAACTTCTCTTTTATTTCAGTGCTGAAGGACGAGTTGATTTTAGGGAACTTGTAAAAGAATTGGCTCATTGCTTTAAAACCCGCATTGAATTAAGGCAAGTGGGTGTCAGGGATGAGTTGAAATTTATTGGTAGCATTGGTATGTGTGGTCAACCGGTCTGCTGTAGAAGATTCAAACGAGAATTTGATAAAATCACACTAAGAGATGCAAAGAGACAGCAAATGATGATCAATCCGGCAAAAATATCCGGTCAATGTAAACGGTTACTTTGTTGTCTGAAATATGAACTGGACAATTATGAAGAAATTCTGGCAGAGATCCCAGATCCGGGGAGTATTATCCAGTATAATGAAGAAGTATGTAAAGTCATTGGTTGCAATATCTTTAAAAAAATGGTTTCAGCGACTACTGATGATGGTAACAAAAGGGACATCCCTTTTGATTATTTCCGGGAAAGAAAAGATTCCATCATTTCAAAACCAGTATCCTCAGATGATGATTTAGAGGAACTACCGGAAGAAGAGGATTAATGAATGACACAAACTTCAGATCATTATTACTCAAAACAACCAAAGTCTCATCTGATTGTAAAAGAGGCTTGCATCAAACTTAAAAATGGTCATCAGTACAAGTTAAAAAGCCCCTCTGGTGTTTTTGCCTTTGGAAAAGCCAACCGTGCAACAACATGTTTTATTGACAATATCCGGTTAAACGGAAAAGACTTGTTAGATCTGGGATGTGGTTACGGTACGGTGGGAATCATTCTTGTCAAAGAAAATCCTGATTTAAATCTGTACATGAGCGACATTAACGAAAGAGCTGTAAGATTTGCCAAGGAAAATGCATTGAATTATAATATACAGGCAATCACAAAATCGGGTGATTTATTTGAACCTTGGTTAGAAAATCAATTTGATATGATCTTATTCAATCCCCCTTTAGCAGCCGGAAAAGAAGTATGGATGCGAGCGATTAGAGAATCTCACGATCATCTTCGGCAGAACGGAACAATTCAAGTAGTTGCTTATCATAATAAAGGTGGAAATAGAATTATGCAGTTTATGAGAGAAGTATTTAGTAATGTAAAAACACTTGTTAAAAGCGGAGGAATTAGGATCTACTTATCTGAAAGGTTAGTCTGATGAAAAAATTGACCACGGTGTTCTACTTGTCTATTATCATCATAGTCAGCGGCATTGTTTTTTTCTTTTTCCTGGAAAAAGGAGAAAAGTTGAGAATCGCCTTTTTGGCGCCAAAAGAGGGCGAGACAGTTCAACTGACTCAATCAAGTTTAATCCATCAGGAGATTCAAACCCATACTCAGCTGTCTATTCATGAAATAGATTATTTATTAAAATACTATCAAAATACATTGGATTTTGAGTCGCATTTAAAAAGCATTATCAAATCAGGTGTATCCGATGTTATTGTTTGTAAATTCAATAATGAAGAATTATTGAATGCCTTTTCGCAATCGAATGAATACGCATCCTCTTTTTTTATCACTCTTTACAATGGGCATTTTGAAGTGTCGGATAACAAGAATAATGTACTCAATATACTCCCTCTTCCCAAACTCGTAGCCAATGCGATTAACCAGTTATTTGACATAAATCCGACACAATCGGTTTTGGTGATAAGCGAAATTAACAACAAAGATCAAATGGAATCCTTTTTACTTCATCTCGACGGAAAAAAAGAAAGTATTTTTTTAAATGAAAGGGCCGATTCAGAAAATCTCTTCAATTCTATGGGAAAAACTTTATCAGAAATCAACCCCGATTTTTTGATCATTAATCTAAAGGAAAAGAATACAATTGATTTATTGGAACATATCGTAGGCTTCCCACGCAATAAAATCATTTTACTGATCGAGAACTCCAGTGAACGTGTAAGGTATTATAGCGGCTCAAATGTCTATGGTGTTAATGGAATCACTTTGGCTAATCCTACCGGAATAACTGACTTTAATAATGAAAACAGCCTTTTGTCGATGATCTCCAATTTATTAGCACAACTCTTTTTACAAAATCAACCCTTGGATTCAGAATCACTCAAATCCTATCTTAAAAAAAACCCGCAAATACCTTTAAGGATTGAAGGAAACCAAATTTACACACCTTTCTACCTTATTTCTTTCTCCGAAGAAGGTTTAAATGTGTTATCTAAATTAGACTAAAGATTAAGGGAGTCAAATGAAAGAACAAAAAACAACCTTAAAAATAACATATAACGGTTTAAGATTAATATGGATTGTTCTATATTTGATTTACATGATTTTTTATGGTTTTTCAAATTATCAGTCCTTAATCAACTTGCTTAAAGATCGAACAACCTATCTTGTGAATCTTTTTGATACCCTTTATAATCAGAGTGCTATTCAAATGGTATCTAATCCGGAAAATTTTCAGCGGGTTTTGGTTTCAGATACAGAAGGGGATGTATTGCTACAGTATGGCGAATTGATCCCTTCCATTATGAACATCAGCGGTCATTCCATATTTACTAAGATTCAAACAGAAAGAATTGTTTTGTCTGATTTTTATTACGATCCCATCATTAATGACATCTGCTTTGACATGGGTATTATTGAAAAAAACAGGATTTATTTGGGAACACTTTCAGCACAGCGTTTTTTTAAAAACAATCTTGAGAATTTAGATTTAGCACATTTTTTGATTTTTGATGAGAACAATAACGGTTATTTGTATAAAAATAATGATATTTCCCTAGTCAATTATTTTGAGAAGGATCATTTTCATTGGATTCGTTCTTCACTTTTTATATCAGAATCATCACTTTTCATGAGCTACTCCGAAAATCTGAATAATTATCGATTAGTTGTTTATCTTCCCTTTATCAAAGAAATTATTCCCCCGTTTCTATTTTCCATTCTTCCTTTTATTTTTGGATTAATAGTCATTTTCTTAGCCGAATATAAACAACAAACAGAAAATAAAATAAGGAAAGAAGCGATGGAAAAATCTTTATCCGTCATCATCGATGAAGGCCAAGTTCCCGAAAAACTGATTGAATCAAGTAGCCATTTTCAAAGGCTTTTATTTAGAAAACTCAACGAGAAATTTTTGAACTATGATAATGACAAAAAAGAAATGAAAAGATACGTTGAAAAACTGTCTCTATATCGTGAGCAGCTATTAGAACTGAAAGACGATATGGACTATTTGGACAAATACTTTTACAATTTGATGAATCAGGAAGAAATCGATTTTTCAGATTCACTTCAAGCGCTTTTTCGAATGTCCTTTGAAAAAAATGAGGGCTTTTGCGTAATGAAACTGATCATCAATGAGAATCTCGTTTTTTCAAAAGAAAGAGAAGATTATGTCAAAGGTTCGACAGCAGATGAAGATCCTTTGCACCAACAACAGATTTTGGAACTGGGACAATTCAAAATAGAATATCTTGTCAATTTATGTGGAACCCTACTGACGGAAGTTAGTGATATCCGAAAAACCATCTTCGAAGTTTTATCCCGTTACATTTCATTGATCTATGCGATGAAAAAAGGATTGAGCCCTCAAGAACTCAGTATAACAAAAAACTTCTCCACTTTCAGTGAGATGGTTAACCGGGAATTAGACAAAATCAGAAGATATGATGATAGTGGAATACTCGTTTATTTAGAACTGCTAAATTACTCACAAATCAAGGACAAATACGGTTTATCTGTAGCAAAAATCATTCTGAAAAGAATGTCGGAAATCATTAGTGCTACGATAAGAAATAGTGACATCATGGGCATCTATAAAGAAGGAACCTTTTTACTTTATTTCTGTAATCTGAAAGAGAAAGATGCAAGATCTAAAATTGAAAAAATGTGCGATGATATCTATTATGATAAAAAAATAAAACAAATTGGAATCAACATCGAATTAAAAACCAACATTGGAATAGCTAATCACCATTCCAAAAGTTTTGACGGTTTATTACTAAAGTGTCTTCAAAAAGAACATCAGTGAAAAAGGAGCGAACTCCTTTTTCACTATACGTCAAGCATTTTATCAATTCTATCTCTATTGAATCCGACCATCACTTGATTACCTATTTCTATGACTGGTACTCCCATTTGACCAGTTTTTTTGACCATCTTTTCTGCAGCATTTCTGTCTTTGGATACATCGTAGATTTTAAAAGGAATACCTAACTCCTTAAAATATCTTTTTGCAGAAGTACAATGTGGACAACTGGGTGTGGAATAAATGACTATTCTTTTGTGCATAAAATGACACCTCCAAAATTTATACCCCCTTGGGGTATAATAGAAGACGAAAACTGATTGAAAATATTTCAGATCTTGAAGGAGATAATATGGTTTATACTGTTACAGAGATACTTCAAAAAGCAAAAGAGATTATTGAGCAACATCATGAGATAGGAGGATATATTCAAATACAAGGTGAAATCGGTACGTTCAAAATTCATGCACAACACGCTTATTTGACTTTAAAGGAAAAAAATGCAGTTTTAAAAAGTGTTTATTTTATGATACCCAAACAAATTACCAATACCATAAAAGAGGGAAGCATTGTAGAGGCATACGGTTATCTTTCAATATATGAACCCAGGGGAGAGTTCCAGTTTTATATCAAATCCATGAGAGAGATTTCCAAAACCGGACTTCTGATGCTGGAATATGAACAAATCAAACAAACATTGATTAACGAAAAAATAATTCCTAAACCTCCAGAAGAAAAAAAACCACTACCTCATTACCCCAAAGTGATTGGAGTCATTACTTCAAGAAGCAGCGCCGCTTTTCAGGATGTCATCAAAACAATCGAAAAACGGTATCCGGAATGTGTCATTCAGTTATTTCATTCGGGGGTGCAGGGAAAGGCGATAAATGAAATTGTAGATTCTATTCAAGCGGCAGAATGTTCTCAGTCAGAGATCTTATTACTGGTGAGAGGCGGGGGAGCTATTGAAGACCTTTGGTGCTTTAATCACCCCGATGTGGTAAAGGCAGTTCGAAAATGCCAGAAATCAATCATCGTGGGAGTGGGACATGAAACAGATCATACATTGTCAGAGTATGCTGCAGATGCGGTTGGTTCAACACCCACAGCAGCAGCAGTTTTGGCAACACCAGATATGAAAGAACTGATAGAATCCAAAAAAAACGAGATTGAGAAAATACGTCTTATCATCAAAAGAAAAATCGAAAACCAATTTGTCGAGTTGAACCATACCATGAAAATAATCCATCATTTTGAGCCTGCCAGAGTTGTTGCGGAAGAGTTAAAGAGTCTTCAGATTCAAATGAATCAGATTGAAAATCATATAGAAAAAATAACGAGTGAGAAACGGCAACGGTTGTCTTTGATCAACAAAATGCTTCAAACACCGTTCGCCGAATTAAAATTCAGTAAATTGCATACCAATTTGGTAGTCAATATTGAAAAAATCAAGGCAAACGATCCTTTAAAATATCTGAAAAAAGGGTATGCTAAAATAGAAAAAGGCGGAATAACCGTAAATAGTGTGGTACAATTGAAAGCAAGTGATTTGGTAAACATTTATCTACAAGACGGTATGGCAAATTCAAAAATCATTTCAATCAATAAAAACTTAATTTAGAGGCGATAGGGTGGCAACGAAAAGAAAAATCGAAGATATTTTAAATGAATTGGCTGATATAGCAAAAGAGCTGGAGAAAGATGATGTAGGCCTAGAAGAAGCGATAAAAAAGTATCAAACGGCAGTTGATTTATACAAAAAAGCTCAACAACAACTTGAAGAATCTCAAATAAAGATAGAAGAAATCAGGAGAAGCCTAGAAAATGAGTGATTTTAAAGAAGTCCTTTTTGAATCTAAAAATCTCATCAACGTGATTAAAAATTCTGATATTGGAGAACTTCAAAGCATAGCCCATGAAATCAGAGATTTTATTGTAGAAACCGTTCAACAAAACGGAGGACATTTATCTTCTAATTTAGGAACAGTGGAATTGACTTTGGCTTTGTATCGAGTCTTTGATTTTCCAGAAAAGGATATGCTTGTTTGGGATACAGGACATCAGACCTATACACACAAAATCCTTACCGAAAGAATGCAATCCTTTAAAACATTAAGAAAAATGGGAGGAATAAGCGGCTTCACCAATATCTTCGAAAGCAAATATGACTCATTTGGAGCCGGACATGTTGGAACTTCCATTGCAGCTGCTTTGGGTTTTGAAAAGGCAAAAAAACTTTCTGGAGAACCGGGCGAAGTTATTGCTGTCATAGGAGACGGTGCTCTTACTTCAGGTAATGCATTGGAATCACTGAATCAAGTGGTAGGTCAAAAAAGTAATTTAAAAATCATTGTAAACGATAACGGTATGTCCATATCGGACAACGTTGGCTCTTTCGCAAATAATTTCTCGCTGATACGCACAGGAAAAGGTTATAATACCTTTAAAAAACAATTGAAATCCTTCTTACGTGAAACACACTTAACCGGATTAGAAACAATTCTTGAATGGATCCGTGACAACATGAAACACAATCTTCTCCCCGATTCGATATTCGAATCAATGGGTTTTAAATACCTTGGGCCTGTTGATGGTCATGATTTAGAGACACTCATCAGGGTTTTGGCAAATATCAAAGACGGATATAAAAAACCCGTCGTACTGCACATTCACACTAAAAAAGGATGTGGCATCGACTATGCAGAGGCAAAACCAAATATCTTTCATGGTGTCAGTCCCCTTGAAAAGAATACATCTCCCGATCAAAAGAAATCTGATCAGTTATCCTTTAGTGATGCAATGGGTTATACACTTGCCAAATTTGCTGATTACGATGACCGTTTGATAGCCATAACTTCAGCGATGGATATCGGTACCGGCCTTCACCATTTCAAGGCGTCGTGCGAAGAACGTTTTTTCGATTTGGGTATCACGGAACAAAGCTCACTGGTCTTTGCCGGTGCAATGGCACTAAAGGGATTTCATCCTCTTTATGCGGTCTATTCCACCTTTCTACAACGAGCCTACGACCAGATTATTCACGACATAGCTTTACAAAAAATACCGCTGGTAGTAGCTGTAGACCGTGCTGGTTTGGTTGGTAATGACGGACCAACTCATCACGGAACATTTGACATAAACATGCTAAACCCCATTCCGAATATCAAAGTATATGCCCCTGACTCCGTAAGCAATATGGTAAGAATCATGAATTTTCTGATGGGGAAAAAATGGAATGTCGCCAATCCCATTTTTATCCGGTATCCTCGTGTTCTGGAAGACATATCTTATGAAGAAATTGATAAAATCATTTTCAACGATGAAAAAAAAGATCCTGAACAGTGGGAAATCATCCAAAATCATCAATACAATCCCAAAATAGAACTTATCATTTTTGCTTTGGGGACTATGTTCAATCAATGCAAGCAAATGATCAACAAGGTTAATTTCCCGATTCGCCTGGTAAAGGTAACTTCGGTTAAACCGATAGACACTTCACTCATTCAACAACTGTTCAATCCAGAGAACAACATCACAAATCAACAAAAAATAGTTATATCAATTGAAGAGGGGATGCGTACTGGGGGATTCGGAGAACATCTGATCGGATTTCTCAAGGAAAAATATCAAAATCAGATTTTTAAGACAATTTGTTTGGGTATTGATCAGTTTATCACTCAAGGAAATCGAGACGAATTACTACATGAAACCGGATTAAGCACTCAGTCAATCTACAATACACTTGAAGCTGAAATTGGTGAAATTATCCACCAACATACCATGACTTCATAATTTGATTGAACCCTATATAAACGAAAGGAGTAAAAATTGAATTACAAAACGGTTGTTTTAGACATAGACGGAACAATCTTAGATGATGAATTAAAAATATCTATCAAAACAATTGATTTATTAAAAACCATTCATCGAAAAGGGATATCCATCATCTTCTGCACAGGTAGAATGCTGGATTCTGCCCATCATATCATCAATAAATATTTCGGTACAGATCAATTCCCAATCATAAGTTACAATGGAAGTTTAATCACAATACCCGGAGAACTAAAACCAATTTTCCACCATTTCATAGACAACGAAACAGCAGCAAAAATCATTGAATTTCTTCGTTCAAAGAGGTGTCACAGACAAGCCTATATCAATAACCAGTTGATTGTGGAAGAAGATAATGATCAAATCAAACATTATGCCGCTCACGCCGGTATCAATTATCTTGTTGTAGAAAGTCTCACAGAATTGATCCGATCAAACTGCACAAAAAGCGGCACAAAGGTTGACAAAATATTGGCTATTGGTCAACCTGAATTTCTACACGAAATAGAAAAAGATAGTCTGAATTTATTCTCAAAGAAGGTAAATATTTTTAAGTCTTTTTCAATTTATTTAGATTACATCCCAAACACAACAAACAAAGGAATCGCAACATTGGAATTACTTCAGTACCTGAATCTGAATCCAAAGCAAACCATTATGATAGGAGACGGTGACAACGACATATACGCATTTGAAGTGGTGGGCTATTCTATTGCTATGGCCAACGCTACACCAAAGCTTAAAAAGGCTGCGACACTTTGCCTTGATAAAACCAACAATGAAGAAGGGGTTTATCACATTCTCAGTCATCTTTATTCTGATTTGCTCCATTAATTTTGGTGCTCAAAGCACTGTTGAGGGACTGCAAGAGCAAATCATACATACAAATACTGATTGGGGTATTTATTATCCTGCTTTACCCTATTATTTAAACGACATTAGTCCTTTTGTTCTTGGAACCATTACTGATCCCAATATTCTGTTCAGTTTTGGTCTGTTGATGGCTCAAAAGGCAAAAGCTTCTGACAGCAAAGCCTGTGTGATCGGTTACAGTCAAGTAATGTCTGATAATATACAAGTCATACAAGGGAGTTTTGATGAAGTGATTGCCCCTTTTTTTTCCGTAGATCCATATAAAGCATCACAGTCCATCGAATGGATTACAAACGGCTTGATGGCAGGGGGTATTTTCCCTGTGTTAAGCACTAAATACGGTTTAAACGACGAACTCATTCTTAACCTAAAACACAAAAAGATCTTTCCTGCAATTTTATTGGAAGATTTCCAAGCAGAGGAACAAAGATTTCTGGATATGGCCGTTGCCGTGATTGATTATTCGGGAGAAGTACTTTATTATCCATCATTACTGACTCACATGGATTGGCAATGGTCTCAAAAGGTTATTAATGAAAAAGACCTAAGGCAGGAAATCATTTTAGCAGGAATCACCCCACTCAAAAAGAGATTTTCGATGGAGTCTTTTCAAGTTTTTTACAGGCCGTTAGCAGCTCCCATACTGGATCAGGCAGTTGTATTCTTCAAAGATCCGAGATTGATCAATTTGACTCATTTCAACACAGGTTATCTGATTCATTCCGATGAAGCTTTTGTGTTGGAAAGATTGAGATTAATTTGTTCTGAAATCTATTTTGCAAGAGGCAGTAAAAATTGGCAATGAGACTTGATCGTTATCTTTCAAATACAGGCTATGGGTCAAGAAGTGAAGTGAAAAAATGGATTAAAAGCGGATTGATTTCCTTGAACGGTAGAATCTGTTTAGAACCTTCCACAATAGTTGATTTTGAAACAAACATATCTCTTAAAGGTCAACCTATTACGATAAAACCAATCAGTACGATTATGATGAATAAGCCAAAGGGATTTGTTTCATCTAACGAAAGTGAGTCAGGTTATCCATCGGTTATTGAACTGATTAAAAAACCTCACCCGACTTATGCCATTGCAGGAAGATTAGATGTTGATACAACGGGGTTACTTATATTAAGCACTCAGGGAGATTTGGTACATTCAATTATTTCGCCTTCAAAAAAAGTCCAAAAATTATACAAAGCCGTTGTCATACATTTTAATCCCGAGGATACACACTTCTTTTTCGAAGGCATTCAAATCACTAAAGACTTTCAGACTAAACCTGTCACTTATTTTAAGATTTGTGATGTAAACTCAGATCAATTTACCATTTGTCTTGGAATTACGGAGGGAAGATTCCATCAAGTTAAAAAGATGTTTGAAACGGTCCATTCTGAAGTCATTGAATTAGATCGAATAGCCATTGGATCTCTTCGATTAGATCCATCTTTGAAACCAGGAGAATATAAAGAATTAAATGAAAACGATATTTACAATCTGTTTTCTCAACCAGAAATCAATGAATCAGATGATATGCTAAAATAGTAAGGCCGTGATCACAAAGAGAATTGACGGAGGACAACATGGTAAACAAACAACTGATCAATGAGACTAAACAACTTTATCATGAGTATATAGCATTTAGCACTGACCAGTCACCTTTTTTGATAACAAGGCTTAAATCAAAAATAAAACTTCGTTTTCGAAAAGAGTTTGAAGGTCAATCATCCGATAAAAAGAAAATGGAAAAAACGATAGAACAATTCATCAAACAAACACGAGAAATATCATGGACCAGAATTAATAGCTTTGTGTATGAAGAACATATTGATAATCAGATGGAACTCTATCGGATGTGGATGTTCAGAATCTGCCAAGATTTATTACTTTTAAAACTGATAACAAAACGAAAAGCATCTGGAATGAATGAATTGTATCGAGAATACAGCTTACCAATCAAATCATACATTAGTAAAAATCTTTTAGGGATAAAGGGAACCGAGTATTTCAATAATAGATGTACTGATCTGATGTTGGAAACTTTTCAACGCTTTGAACGATACGCTACGAATTTTAATCCATACAAAGGCACACTATTTAGTTATCTGATTTCCATCGCAGATCATTTGGTTAAAGATGAAACCACAATTCCTGAAACACTTGTTTCAGATTTTAACGAACAAAACGAGCAGGATACTACTCCAATTTTTTGGGCGATCTCAAAAGACCCTTCACCAGATCAAATACAAGAAAAAACAACCCAAGAAAGACATTTCCTGGAACAAATGGTTGCGGTAGGAGGTTATCCTTGGCAAGTGTTGGTCGTCTTATTAACAAAGATAACGGATGAGAGAACCGACATCACAGCATTATCCGATTTGCCTTTATCAAGGCTCTTTCAAGAGATGAAAACATCTTTTTCAAAGAGTTCTTTTCATGATATTGAAGAGTTAGAGGAGATCTTCAAACCCCTTGAAAATCAGTTGATGTTAATCCTTAAGGATGTAATCCCAACCAAAGATCATCAATCAAGAAGCTATCTACAAGATTATCTTGATGATCCATTAGCGGACTTGTCATTATCCGTTTTTTTTGGAAAGGATCCTTTAAAAAATATAAGAGACTGGAATCATCGAGTTCTTAAAAGGCTGAGAAAAAAAGTACTGGAAAGTTAAGTCATGCGACATGATCATAAGAAGCAAAGTATAATCATGTGATCGACAAGAATAGTGAGGTGTTATTATGAAAGAGCATTTGACGATTGAACAAATCGAAAAATACATTGATTCTGAATATATCCAAAAAAGGTCTGTTTTTTACCCTCCTATTCATCATAGCAAGGAAATTCCAGTTTTACCGATGGAAGAAATCATCCGAATGGAAGAGCATTTAAATGAATGTGACCTGTGTTTGTCAAGGCTCACAAAGGCCTTGGATTTCTCAATTTCTTTTCAGGAATGGACAGAAGAAAAACCTACCCGGAGCCAAAAAATGATGATCAATATTCTGAAAGAACTTCCATATCAAGATCAATCTATCAGAATCAGAATTTTAAACTGGCTAAAAGAATGGGGTGTTTTCATAAGCAATACTGTGGATGTAGTCATGGATACTTCATATAACGGCATATCAAATATTACAAAAATCTTTAAAAAAAGCACCATGAATCCGGAAAACCCTCTTGTATTCAAGTACCCAGTGGAATCATTCGCTATGAGGGGAAACACAAACACACCATTCGAGAAAAAACGCGAAAATATACTTAATGGCTATTTACAAGAAAAGATGATATTAGAAATACAGGCTCATTCTCAAACAAAGGCCATACACATTATTTGCAATAAAGCACCAGGTTGGCAATCTTCACCCGTGATCATATTAATCCCCACTCAAAGCGGAAAACCCATCATTCGAACGGCTTACGAATCAAAAAACAAAGATCAGTTTGAGGTTTCAATTGAAGGGTTAAACCCAGGAAAATACCTACTAGCTTTTGAACCCTTTTCTATACAAAAGCAGAGCAAACTCTCCTAAAAAGAAAGAGAGGGGTAAAAATGGAAAATTCATCTCTCAAAAACATTAAAAAAAAAATAAAAGGCTTCGCAAAACTGCAGCAAACTGATCAATTTCTTGAGTATTCAGAACAAATCGTTGAACAAATGCTTGTAGACAATCAATATAATTATTCGTCAAAAAAAGAATTAACCCTGATGATTAATCAAACTTGCTTGCTTTTTGGATTTTTCGATCATATTGAAGCATTAGTACTAAAAATTTTAAAGCAGGAAATGGAGAGAACTCAACCAAATAATGACTTTATCGCCTTTATCAAAAACCTCCTTGGAGAATTGCATTATTATAAAGGAAATTATGATTTTGCAATGGATTATTATAAACAAGCTTATGATAGTCGAAGAGCTCTTTTTGGCGGTTCTCATCCTGATACAATTGAAACGTCTTCCAATTTAGCGCTTTTATATACTGAATTAGGTAGATTTACGGAAGCTGAAAAAATTTTTACTGAAGTCTTAAAGATTTTCGAAAGCGAAATTATCGGACACATTGAAGACTATATCAAAACCCTTTGGAATACGGGACTTTTGTATCAGTATTGGGGAAAATACGCTAAATCTATCGAAAAATATCTGATGGCACTAGAAATCTCACAATTAAACGGAACAGATGAATTAACAGACACCATAGAAAATAATATGGGTGTGTTGTATTTGGAAACCGGGAATTACGAAGCAGCGGAAAATCATTTACAAAAATCATTTGATTATTCACAAAAAATTTTCGGAAAGGATCATCCAAAAACCATCACCACCTGCAACAACCTTCTCTCAGCACAGCTTCATCTGGGTAAATTGGAAGTTGCTCAACAAGGCTTTGAAGAATTGCTGAACTGTAATACAAAAAACATGCCGATTACGTTGTTGAAAATCAAAATTAATTATGCTGTTTTGCTAATCAACTTGGGGAATACAGCTAAAGCCATGAAAATATTAAAACCGTTGCAGTCCTGTGAAATGATTCCTGATATTAAAATTAAAATTCTTTCCAATCTTTCAAAAATCTATCTCATCAACCAAGATGACTTATCCACTTTTGACAACTTGGAAATGGCGTTGAAAATACAAGAACAATTAACCGGAAAAAGACATATTCAGTATACCAAGATCTTAGGTATGCTCGCACACAGTTTCATTGTCTTCTCTCAACCAGAAGCAGCTTATAACATCCTCAAGGAAGCGACTGATATCCAAAATGATATACTGCTTGAAGTATCAACATCCTTTTCCAGAGACTATGCATGGAATTTTTTACAACGAATAGATGGTGAATTGAACAAACTTCTTAGTCTTTTTTATCTACTCCAAAAAGAACAAAAAGTGAATGACTCTCAAATAAACGACATGATGCAAGAGATCTTTGGCATTATTTTAAGAAGAAAAGCGGTCGTTTTTGAAACAGGAGTCGAACGTTATCACTCCATTTTAAAAGGCACAAACCCATTTTTAAAAGACCTCTTTGAGTCGTTGATCAGGATAAAAGAAGAAATTGTACTGCGGACAACCAAAGGTTATTTTAGTGAAACTGCTGAGGAAAACAGAAAAAAGATAAAAGAACTCAACTCAAAGGCTGATACAATTGAAAGCAGAATAGCCAGTGCTTTCCGCATGTCACCTGAATCAACGTTTCTATTACATTCAAAAACAAAAAGAGCAACGCTCAAACTGCTACAAAGCAAGATTCCTCAAGACGCTTTGTTTGTGGATATTTTTAAATTTAACTTTTTTGATTTTTATGAATCGGTTGTCTACAGTCAAGACAAAAAAAGATCCACGAGACAAAATCAAACGACTGGCTATATCCTGTTCTATATCCATCATGACAAAACACATTATTATTTTATTGACAATGCCAGCGAAATTGAACAGATCATCAAGAAGGGCCAATTTCGTGAAACCGGCCATATGCGTGGGGAGAAATCCCCTTCGGCTGTGCTTCAAAACAGCTCAGCACCTGAGTTATTCCATCAAAAAATATGGCAGATTCTTTTTCAAAATCAAACGCAACTTAATCTTTCCCGAATTAACAAACTATTTGTTTCACCTGATGGTGAGTTTAACAACCTTCCTTTTGAAACACTTATTTGCGAAAACGGTCATTATCTCATAGAAAACTACGCTGTTCAATACCTTTGTTCAGGAAGGGATTTGATTAATCAAAAAGAAAATGTCAAAGAATTTAATAACAAAGTATATATTTTTGCCAACCCCTCATTTGAAATCAATAATGATCCAAACCTTAAAAAAGAAATCTCTTACCAGAACCAGCTGTTGATAAAAGAATTGGAAGAATTTGAAGAATTACCTGGAACCGCTTCTGAAGCGCAGGAAATATCAAACCTTCTCTTTGGACAAGGCTTAAAAAAGGATGATGTGTTCGTATTCAGCAAAGATTCTGTAAATGATGGTGAAATGAAAAAAATAACGTCCCCGTCTATTCTCCATTTGGCCACCCATGGTTTTTATCTCGAAAATCGGGTAGATGTACATCCCTATGCGCGTTGCGGTATAGCTTTAAGTGGCATTAACAATATTCTTAGAGGTGAGACTATACCGGAAATTTATGAAGATGGCTTATTAACGGCATCGGATATTTTATCAGTAAATTTACTCAATACAGAAATTGTTGTACTTTCTGCTTGTAAAACCGGTCTTGGTCAAATAAATCCAGGAGAGGGTATCATGGGGCTTTGTTCAGCTTTGATTTCTTCAGGTGTTTCATCAGTTATGGTCAGCCTATGGAATGTACCGGATGTTTTTACGGTAAAACTAATGTCTTTTTTTTACAATTTCCTACTGACCGGGATGAAAAAATCCGAAGCTTTAAAGGCCTCAAAACAGAAATTGATTCATCAGTTGAGAAGCCAGTGGGGAGAAGCCCCTTCATGGATATGGGGTGGCTTCATTATTTATGGGGACGATTCCCCTGTTCGATTGATTACATCAAATACCAACTTGCATTCAACGGATTTTTCTGAGGCTTTTTCTGAGAACGTCCAAGGAGAAAACTATTGTTGAAAGAGCATTCGGTATCGGTTAGGGAACTTATTGAATTTTTATTCAGATCGGGAAATCTAGATAATCGCTTCAATGCCCCGGATATGAGAGAAAGAGCCACTATTGGGACTAAAGCACATAAGCGAATTCAAAAACAGTATGAAGACAGTTTTCCAGGAAAATATGAAAGTGAAGTCTATTTGAACGGCATTTATCAAAACCAAAAAATGTTGTTATCAATATTCGGAAGAGCCGATGGAATACACACTCATCAGAAAGAAATAACAGTTGATGAAATAAAAACAACAAAAGTACCTTTGGAAGATATTGATGCTATTTTGGATCAAAACCACCTTAGACAGTGTATGTGTTATGGTCATATGATTTGTAGCAGAGAAAAATTGGAATCTGTTCATTTGCGAATCACTTACTTTAACATCGATACGGAAGACATGAAGCATCTTGATTTTTTTTACTCCAAAGAAGTCCTTGAGAATTTTTTCAATGAATTGTGTGTTCTATATTCCAAATGGTTAAAGTTAAAAGATGACTGGATTGAGCTGAGAAATACCAGCATCAAGAATCTGCAATTCCCTTTCCCTCATTTCCGGGAAGGTCAGAGAAGGTTCTCCATTATGGTATACCATACAATAAAGGACAACAAGAAATTATTTGCACAAGCACCTACCGGAACCGGTAAAACTCTGGCAACGCTATTTCCATCAATTAAAGCCATGGAGAAAAACTTGGCCGGTCCTCTTTTTTATCTTACTTCTAAAACCATCACTCGACAGACTGTAGAAAACACCCTAAATCTTCTAAGAACAAAAGGACTAAAATTAAAATCAATCGTGATCACAGCCAAAGAAAAAATGTGTATCAATCAGGAATTCAAATGTAATCCTTACAGTTGTCCTTATGCCAATGGCCATTATAACAGGATTAACGATGCTTTACTTGAAATAATAAAAGAAGAAGGACATTACAGCCGCAGAATGATACAAGAGCATGCAAAGCGATTTTCAATTTGCCCTTATGAGCTTTCATTGGATTTGTCAGAGTTTTCGGATTGCATTATTTGCGATTATAATTATTTATTCGATCCACGGGCTTATCTGAGACGATATTTTGAAGAAAAAGGACCTTATATCTTTTTGATCGATGAAGCCCACAACCTTCCAGATAGATCAAGAGAAATGTATTCAGCACCTCTCTCCCTTGATCGTTTACGCAAATTGCGAAACGATGTCAGGCATACTGAGTCAAAAATAGCCATCAGTGCCAGAAAATTGGAAACAGAGGTCGCTTATTATTTCCTCAATGAGAATTTGGAGACAAAATGGAAAAAAAAAGAACTGCCTGAAGATATCAAAGAACCCCTTGAAACAGTTTTAAAAGAAATTGCTTCTTACCTGATGACGCCTGGGTTTGATGCGTTAAAGGAAAAACTCACTGATTACTTTTTCGAATTAAACACCTTCAATAATGCAATGGAAAGATATGACGATCATTATATCACCATTTACGATAATACCGAAGAAACTTTAACCCTTTACTGTATCGATCCTTCTCTTCATATTAGAGAAATGATAGAAAAAGGAAGCTCATGCGTTTTTTTTTCTGCAACATTATCACCTCTGGATTATTACAAACAGTTGTTTGGTTCTAAAGATGACGATTATTCTCTGATTCTTAGGTCGCCGTTTAATCAACAAAGACTTTGTTTACTGGTTAATTCTAAGATTTCCACTAAATACCATGCGAGAATATACTCTGCAGCTGCTATCGTAAAGAATATCGAACTGATGACCAAACACACGGGTAACTATATGGTTTTTTTCCCATCCTACAAATACATGGAAATGATCTACCATTTGTTCACAGAAAAATGCCCACATATCTTAACAAGGATGCAAACACCTCTCATGAGCGAATCTGAAAGAGAAGCATTTTTAGATGCTTTCAAACACTCCCCCGAACAGACTTTTGTCGGTTTTGTCTTGATGGGCGGGATTTTTGGTGAAGGAATCGATCTAATCGGCAGTCGATTAAGCGGAGCCATCATTGTTGGAGTTGGTTTGCCTCAAATTGGATTTGACAGAGATATTATAAAAGACTATTATCAAGAAAAACTGGGGAAAGGTTGGGAATACGCCTATATTATTCCTGGAGCCAACAAAGTTATGCAAGCAGTTGGCAGAGTGATTCGATCACATGATGATAAGGGAGCAGTTATTCTCATAGACGAACGCTTTATCAGAAAACCTTACCCGTTCATTTTTCCTGCCGATTGGTCTCATGCCATTAGTATCAGAAATGAAAAAGAAATCAGATCCATTCTTGATCATTTTTGGAAACAAATACCATAACACAGATAAACCGGTTACTGATTCGTTGTGATACAATGTGCTGAGCTTTTCATTTTTTAATCAAGAGAGGGGAATCTATGAAGATATTTATCTTAGGCGCCGGGAAAATGGGGAAATGGTTTGCTGAGGAGTTAAATCAAGACCATGAAGTAGCGATTTACGATCCGGATCCAAAACAAATGAAACACTTGTATCATGTCAAACGTTTTTCGGTTTTGAAAGAGTTAAAAGAATTTGAACCTGAAATGGTTATTAATTGCGTCACTCTAAACAAAACCATTATCGCCTTTGAAGAAATTATGTCGTTGATTCCTGATTCCACAATTCTGTCGGATATTACATCTGTAAAATACGGACTTAAAGTTTTTTATCAGAACCATTCCCATCGTTTCGTTTCTACTCATCCCATGTTTGGTCCCACATTTGCCAATATTAACGATCTTACTTCAGAAAACGCAGTTATTATTAAAGAATCCGATGAAATCGGTCATTCTTTTTTTAAAGCTTTTTTCAATTCTTTGAGACTAAATCTGTATGAGTATTCATTTGAAGATCATGATCAAATCATGGCTTATTCATTGGCTACACCCTTTATTTCTTCTTTGGTATTTGGTAGTTGCCTAAAGGAAAAAGCTGTACCGGGCACAACATTTAAAAAACATATGCACATTGCACAAAATTTGATGAATGAAGATGATTATTTACTGGCAGAGATACTTTTCAACCCCTATACCACTAAACAAATCAAGCTGATCCATTCTCAATTAAATACTCTAACCGAAATCATTGAAAAACGTGATTTCATAGCTATGAAAGCATATCTGGATGCAGTACGAAAGACAATAAACAACACATAAAATTGCTATCAAAGGGAGGAATAATCGTGAGGATCACCGTTTTAGGTTTTGGTAGTTGGGGAACTGCCATTTCGAGATTATTAGCCTTAAGGGGTCATGATATGGTTGGATGGACAAAAGACGAAAGAGTCATCGAAAGTATGAGATGGAACGAAAACCCTTATTATTTCCCTGGAAAAAAATTACCCCAAAACATCTGTCTAACGAATGATCTGCATCAGGCTATCCAAAAAGCAGAGATGATCGTCATTGCGATACCCACACAGGCAGTGAGAACAGTAATAAGTGAATTGCCTCCTACAGAAAAGACCATCGTCAATTTATCCAAAGGGATCGAAATAGAAACCGGTCAATTCATCCACCAGATTTGTCAGGAACATTTCGGTGAAAAAGCGCCCTATTGTTCACTCTCAGGCCCAACACACGCAGAAGAAGTATTGGATATGATTCCTACTAATATTGTCGCAGCGGGCCATAATCGAGATACTCTAAAAGAAGTACAAGCAATATTCAGCACCGATTATTTTCGTGTTTATACAAACGACGATGTCGTCGGTGTAGAGCTATGTGGGGCACTGAAGAATATTTACGCCATTGCTTCTGGCATTATTGACGGTCTTGGACCCTGGGATAATACAAAAGCGGCACTGATTACAAGGGCGATCATGGAAATGAGACGTTTTGGAGAGTTTCTGGGAGCTAAAAGAGAAACTTTTATGGGGCTTTCCGGAATCGGCGACATGATTGTCACCTGTACGAGTAAACACAGTAGAAACAGATATGTAGGTGAAGAGATTGGAAAGGGGAAAAAAATCGACCAGATTCTATCAAATATGAACATGGTTGCTGAAGGTATTTACACGGTCAAGGCTCTAATGAAAATACTGAAAACTAAAAAAATTGAAATGCCCATTGCTGAAAAGGTCTATCAGGTACTTTATGAGGATAGCGACCCTTTAAAATGCATCGAAGATTTAATGGAAAGAAAACCAAAACCGGAATTTTGGTGAGGATACCTGAACGAGAATCCAGAAGCCCTATCGTTTGGACTAATGACCAAGTCTCAGGCTATTTAATCCTTGTTGCATTCTTTCTTGAATGGTTGATTCATATACTTCGTATGATGGAAAATCATCAGGGTGAACAGGTTCAAGGATAATAGCCTGTATTTTCGCAGGTCGGACGATCCAACTTTTTCTGGGCATAGCATCGCCTGTTCCATCCACAACAAGGGGGACGAGTATTTTTTTGCTCTTATAGGCAATTTTTAAACTGCCAGGGGCAAAAGTTGCGATTAAGTTGTCTTTTGTCCGTGTTCCTTCGGGAAAGAGTCCTATGCTTTCGCCATTTTTTAAGTATTCCAAAATCTTTCTTAATGCCTTGACCGCATTTTTGGGGTCATCTCTGTCAATGGTGATACAAAATAATTTCATAGCCTCTTTGAAGAAAGGAGCACGGTTCAGTTCTTCTTTGGCAAGTAAAAAAATGTTTTCTGATATAAATCCCAGGATTAACATGGGATCAAGATAACTCTGATGATTCATACAAATAATATAATTATCCTGAGAAGGAATATTATCCAATTGTTGAATTTGTGGATGAATGCCACACCAAGTAAATAATCTCCTTGAAAATCCGGGAGAACGTTTTCTGATATATTTTTGAGCAGCCGCTTTCCCATTCTTTTTTTCTATTTTAAGAGCTTTTTTTAGTTGTATATATCCGTACAACAACAGGATCACTGCCGCAAAAAGATAATAAATGGTGTAGAAAAAAAAGAGTATTGAGTTCATCTTTTTCATCATCATTGTCCCCTTTGTTTGAAGTAATTGAAATCATCAAAAAGGGGCAATGAATCATTGCCCCTGAATTTTTATTGGTTATGGGGTAACTAATGCCAATATTGCTTTTATTGAGTGCATTCTGTTTGCAGCCTCGTCAAAAATGACACTTCTTGCATGATGAGCAACCTCATGCGTGCACTCTTCACCATAATGAGCGGGCAAGCAGTGCATAAAGATAGCAGTAGGTTTAGCTTTGTTGAATTTTTCCATGTCAACCTGATAAGCGAGAAATTTCTTTTTCTTTTCTTCGGCTTCGGCCTCTTGGCCCATACTTGCCCAAACATCCGTATAGACAATATCTGCATCATTTATGCCTTCATCTACATCATTGGTAACCGCTATCTTTGAACCAGTATTGTACTTTTCCACTAATTTTTCAGCATCACTTATGACATCCGGTGTGGGTTCAAATCCGGGTGCTGTTATGGCTGTGATATGTGTTCCCATCAAAGCGGCGGAAAAGATGGTGGAATTGCAAACATTATTTCCGTCACCGATATATGCAATTTTTAACCCTTCAAAACGTCTAAATTTCTCGTAAATTGTTAAAAAGTCACCTAAAGCTTGAGTGGGATGTTCGTAGTCACACAATCCGTTGATTACAGGTACTGTTGCATATTGAGCAAGTTCCTTGACTGTTTTGTTTTCGAATACCCTTGCCATGATTACGTCTACCATACCTGAAAGCACTTTCGCAATGTCCTCAGTTGTTTCCCTTTGTCCCAATTTAATATCATCGGGTCCTAAATAAATACCATGTCCTCCCAGATGGGTCATTGATGACTCGAAAGAAACCCTTGTTCTTAGAGACGGTTTTTGAAAAATCTCAGCTAGGGTTTTGTTCTTCAAGATATCCGGCCTTTGACCCATGTTTAGGCCTGTTTTTAACGAAATGGCTGTTTCGATAAACTGGAAAAACTCCTCCGGGGTCAAGTTTTTAATACTAATCAAATCTCTTCCCTTTAGATTTACTGACATACCACACCTCCGTAGTAAGATAAAGATTATTTGGTTCTCTCTAGCGCCACTGAAGCAGCTCCCAAGATTGCTCCTTTTTCTTTTAATTCGCTGATTATTATATCATAAGAATGAGATAATGATGGATATGTATGTTCATGTGCTACTTGCTTAACTTCCTCAAGAAAGATATCATTTGCCCTTGATATTCCCCCTGATAAAATTATTAAATCGGGATTGAAAATGTTCACCAAAGATCCAATTCCAATACCCAACCCCCAGTTAAACTTCCTTACAACCAATGTTGCCAAGCGATCGCCTTCCTTATATGCATCAAAAATGGCCTTCGCATCAATAAAGCCATTTTCAGAATGTTTAAAAACAAGCGAATCGGGATACCGCTCTTTGAAAATCTTAACCCACTCCCTCATTCCGGTAACAGACGAAAAAGTTTCCAGGCACCCCTTACTGCCACAACTACAAACTGGACCACTAGGATCAACAATCATATGTCCGATTTCTCCACCAAATCCATGTCCACCTACAATCAAATGGCCTTCAGTATATGCACCGCCACCCACACCCGTACCTAAGGTTAAAACGATAAAATTTTCAGTATTTTTTGCGGAACCAAACCATTTTTCACCGAGAGCTGCTGCTTTGGCATCGTTTTCAAGATAGGCATCAAAACCTGTCTTTTCTTTTATCTTTTGAACAATTTTGACACCATTTAAAGCTGTAATGTTGTTAGCGTATTTAATCACACCGTTTTCTCTATCTATTGAACCGGGAGAACCAATACCAACTTTTACAACTTCATTCTGAGCTAAGTCTTTTATCAGTTCAATAATGCGATCACAGATCATTTCAGTTCCTTCGTTGGCAAAGGTCTTTGTCGTTTTTTGCATACTAATTTCACCACTTTCATCAACTAAAGCGGCTTTGATATTCGTTCCACCTAAATCAACACCTACTATGTTCATCTATTTTCTCCTTTCTCTTGAATATTTCTATTTTTATCGATGAATAGAGATATGCATCCTCTAATTCATATAGATCTGAATGATCAACGCTAAATCCTTTTTCAGACTCTACGATGATTCTTCCATTGTCTTTTAAAATCGAATCAGTTTCGAGTAATTTTCTGACAATTTTATTAAATAAAATTTCAGTAAATGGCGGATCGATAAAGATCAAATCGTATGTTTGTGGAGGACTGCTTAAAAAACGAATCACATCTTTTTTGAATAGTCTGACCTGGTCACAAACCATCAGCTTTTGAACATTGTTTTTAAGAGTTTTAATCGAATGACTTGAGATATCCACAAAATGAATCAGTGAAGCACCACGACTAAGTGCTTCAAAACCCATTTGCCCACTACCGGCACATAAATCAAGAAACATGGAACCATTGATATCTTTTCTTGATTCTAATATGGAAAAAACCGCATTCTTGACCTTCGCAGGTGTATATCTCGTCCGAGCATCTTCTACCAATTCTATCTTATGATTTTTAAATATTCCAGCAATAATGGATAAAGTCTGCATTTTGATCCTCTAAAATGTTCATCAAGCACCTACTTTAGAAAATTCATCTTAGGAACTAATATTTCTTCAATAATCGTATCAATTTCACCTGACGATTTGTTAAAGCGTGCAATAAAGGGATCTAAGTTTGAAAGAAATTTTGGTAATCTATCGAATTTGATAAAAAAAGTCGTTAAAACATTCGGAACACCGCTGAGAGAAAGACCTTCTGTAGGCAAAAAAACATTCGGATAGGTTTTAGAAAGCATGTGATTAATCATGGCCGCTATTGCCCGGTCTTCGTTTTCCGTGTTTTTTGATTTCTTTGGCATTCTCATTGAAAAAAGGGCTTTGTTATCTTGGAAATCAAATCGATAGCCTTCCTCTTTCCATCTTTCATAAGCAGTCAGAATTTTCAAAAGCTTTTCTTCAGAAAAGAGTCCAGCAGCTGACAGAAAATTTTCTCCATAGACTCCTTCTCGATTTAAAAGTTCCACCGTTTCTCGTTTTTTCCCTACCAAAGAAAAGGAAGGTATGGAAACCGCTTCGCTGAACATACCCAAAAACATCTTGATGCTCGTTTCTTCCGGTTGAGGAACGTGTAGTCTTCTGAATAATTCACAGTATTCTTCTGAAAATTCCTGTGGAATGGTAATACTTTTCTTGGTTACAGCCTTTTTCGGCACATCATTGGTACTTGAAAGACCAATCAGAAATGGACCTGTTTGAGAAATATAAATGAACATTGTCGGAAAACCTTTGGTATAAACGAATAAACCCAACACCTTTTTTTCATCTTTCAAGGCATTAAAAAAGGTTTTAAATGAGTACTCGCTTATCGTATTGTTAAATATTCTTTCAAGATCATCAGTCAAAGTCTTGGAACCCAGTTTTATCAATCCATTATCCATTTTTTTATCCTTTATAAGTCATAATCAATTCAAGAAATTTCTGTCCGTATTTTTGCAGTTTCTTTTCCCCGACTCCTTTTATGCTCAAAAGTTCTTCACCGGTTTGTGGTTTCAAACAGCTCATTTCCCGAAGTGAATAATCAGGAAAAACAATATAAGGCGGAACATTTTCTTCAAGGGATATCTGTTTTCTTAATTCCTTTAATTCCTGGAATAATCGTGTGTCTTGATCGTTTTTATGTTTGAACGAACTTGTCTTTTTAAAGACTCTTTTTTTTCCTTTCAATACCTGCCATGACTGAGTTGTTAGTTTGATAATTGGATATAAACCGCTACTTACTTCCAGATATCCCTCTGCAGATAGAAAGTTGATCAGTTCTCTGATATCCCTTTCTTTCATCTCTTTCATTATACCGTAAGTTGACAATCTTTCAAATCCTTTTAATTTGATCTTAGAGCTATTTGATCCCTTTAATACTTTCGCAATCGTTGATGCACCATAAGATTGATTCATTCGATATACACAGGAAAGTACCTTTTGTGTATCAATGGTAATATCTGATTTAATCAGGTTTTCGTCTAAACAATTCCTGCAGTTTTTGCATTCACCTTCTACATCCTCACCAAAATAATGAGCAATGGAATTCCATAAACACTCATGGGTATGACAAAAATTGATCATATCCTGTAGCTTAGTATTAACACTCAATAGTCTTTCATCTTTCAGTTCCGATCTTTCAATCAAAAAGCGTTGAACACGGTTATCCAGTTCGCTGTATAGCAAATATGCCTGTGAAGCCTCGCCATCACGCCCGGCTCTCCCAATTTCCTGATAATAGGATTCTAAATTTTTAGGCATATTGTAATGAACAATATATCTGATATTTGGCTTGTCTATCCCCATCCCAAAGGCATTCGTTGCAACCATAATGTCGGTATCCTCTAAAATAAACGATTCTTGCATTGTCTTTCGTTCTTCAGATTCCATACCGGCGTGATATTTTCCGATTTTAATGTTTTTCTTTTTCAGATAAAGATACATTTCATCTACTGTTTTGCGAGTGGAACAGTAAATGATTCCGGATTCGCCATATCGCTTATCAATCAAGTTTTCAAGAAATCTTCGTTTGTTTTGCCCCTTGATTACTTCAATGTATATATTGGAACGTTTTATTCCCAAATTAAAAAGGCGAGGTTGCCTTAGCCCCAATAATTGTTCAATGTCTTGTCTAACTTCTTTTGTGGCCGTCGCCGTAAAAGCGCTTATCACCGGATTACCTTTTAAACGATTCACAAACTCCCTGATCAATTGATAACTCGGCCGAAAATCATGTCCCCATTGTGATACACAATGCGCCTCGTCAACGGCGACCTGTTCTATTTCTATTGAAGATACTCCTTCTTGAAAAGAAAAAGCTTTCATTCTCTCCGGTGCGATGTAAAGAATCTTGCTGTCACCATTGACAAATTCCTGTGTTTTTAAATGCACTTCCTCCTGAGAAAGACTACTATTGATATAAGCCGCCCGAATATCCATTGTTCGAAGATTATCCACTTGGTCTTTCATCAAAGAAATAAGTGGTGATATGACAATGCTTTTCCCTTCAAATATCAATGCAGGAATCTGAAAACACAGTGATTTTCCAGTTCCAGTTGGCATAACCGCCATGGTGTCTTTTTTGCTCAAGATCGATTCGATAATAGCTTCTTGTCCTGATCGAAATTCGTCATAGCCGTAGTATTGTTTTAAAATTTGTTTTGGACTCATTTTTTTAGTTACAATCACCGATTTTTAAAACTCCTTGACTTGTATTCGTTTTGTTTGTCTTTTTCTTAAAGAACATGATTATTTACATACCATGATGTTTAAAATATACTCATCTGTTATTTTCATGGCTTGAGAACCGATATTGGCAAGATTTTTTATTGTATTTTCTATATCTTCTTCGATTATCCCGTCATTCTCGGTAGCACCATTGCCGGCAATTGCTAATCTTGCAGCAAGATAAGCAGCATTGACACCGGATGCAACCTTTAAAGCACATCCTGGCTTTGCCCCATCACAAATCATCCCCGTCAAGTTTGCAATCAGATTCTTCATTGATAGAACAATTGCTTCCTTGGAGCCACCCATTAAATTAGTTAAACCTGCTGCTACTCCCGTTGATGCAGCGACTATACCGCAAAGCGCTGAAAGTCTTCCCAAATATGATTTGATGTGAATAGCTAAAAGATGACTCATCGCAAGACTCCTCAACATTTTCTCTTCTTCGATATGCATTTTCTGAGCGTAAACAACAATGGGGATTGTTGCATTTATTCCCTGATTTCCGCTTCCACTATTACTCATTGCAGGAAGCACGCAGCCTGACATTCTGGCATCGGCTGCTGATGCTGTCAAAGCAACAACATATGATGATAGACACGAATGATAATCATCATGATTGGATTGTAAAAGCATGGTCTTTCCGATTTTTAGTCCATAGTCACCTTCCAAACCTTCTTTTGAAATTGCCATGTTCATCTGCACTGCCTTTGTTAAAAAGGATAATGTTTGGATCGGAACAGTTATTGAAAAATTGATGATCTGATCCACTGTTAATTTCTCATTGATATTTTCACTACTGTCTTTTAAATCACCGGCTTCTTTTTGAAATAAGATTCGATTGTCTCTTTCTATCAAAGAAATATTCGAATGCTCCTCCTGTATAACAACTTTTGTCTCGTGAGTCATGTTTTTGTTATAACAGATGCATTCAACAAACAGAGGATTGGAATGTTTTTTAATTTCAATTTCTATTTCATTTCGCTCAAGCTTTTGTTTAGCCAGTTCTATGTGTTCCTTTCTCACATGCTTGAGTACTTCTAACCCATATTTGGATTCTCCTCCACATGCTCCTAATGCAGCAGCCATATGTAGACCAACCATTCCAGTCCCAGGAATTCCCACTCCCATTCCATTTTTGAACAAATTAGGACTGACAAATACATGGACTTTCCCTGTTTCTTCTCCCAGAGTTTCTCTTCCTTTAGCTGCTGCCAATGCAACCGCTATCGGTTCTGTACAGCCCAATGCCGGTATAACTTCTTTCTTTAGTAAATCAAGCATTTCTTGATCAGATGACATTCTCATTCACAACTTCCTTTCATTTCTAGACGATGACCGTCGATATCATTTAAAAAAAAAGACATCTGAGGCAGACCATAATTTTCACTTCAATCTAAGTATTTTAAAAAAACTGGTCAACCATCATCACAAAAGCGGACGAGGGGGTAATGTCCGCTTTTAAATGTGAGGGGTTTCATATTTTTATTCATCTTTTTGAGGGGTTTGTTTTTATTGATACTACAGATATTTAGACTCCCCCAAAAAGATGAAAGTTCAAATTATCCGAAAATCCTTTCTGCCCCTCCCATATATCCCTTTAAAACTCCTGGAATGCTAACCGTACCATCTCTGTTTTGATAGTTTTCCAAAATAGCGACTAACGTTCTCCCCACAGCCAGTCCCGAGCCGTTTAATGTATGAAGGAACTCTAACCTGTTCTCTTTGTTCCTATATCGCATATTTGCGCGTCTTGCTTGAAAATCAGTATCATTGGAGCATGACGAGATTTCTTTATAACTATTGTATGATGGAAGCCATACCTCTAAATCATACGTCATGGCTGAACCAAATCCCATATCACCCGTGCATAACATAATCTTTCTGTAGGGTAATTCCAAAGCCTTTAATATCCCTTCCGCATCGTTCGTTAATCGTTCCAGTTCATCAAAAGAATCTTGAGGTTTAGTATATTTAACCAGCTCTACTTTTTCAAATTGATGAACACGGATCATCCCCCTGACGTCTTTGCCATAACTGCCGGCTTCTCTTCTGAAACACGCTGAATAGGCACAGTATTTTAACGGCAGGTCTTGCTCTTCCATGATTTCATCTTTATGCATTCCTGCCAGAAAAACTTCCGCTGTCGGTATCAGGAACATATCATCCGGGGTTGTTTTATAGGCCTCTTCTTCAAATTTGGGTAACTGACCGGTTGCATACATGGTTTCTCTTTTAACAAGATACGGAATATTAACCTCTTTATACCCGTTTTGAATATGAAAATCCAGCATGAAATTAATCAAAGCCCTCTCTAATCTTGCAATTCCATCGGTCAGAACAACAAACCTCGCTCCACTCATTTTTGAAGCTCTTTCAAAGTCCATCATTCCGAGTTCAGGACCGATTTCCCAATGCGGCTTTGGTTCATAATCGAACTCCTTTGGTTCTCCCCATGTTAGAACTTCCACATTGTCTTTCTCATCTTTACCGATAGTGACTTTTTCCGATGGAATATTTGGCAATCGGGAAACCATTGCTTCTTGCTGTATTTCTATTTCCCTCAATTGGTCATCATATTCTTTTATTTTATTCCCTATTTCTTTACTTTCTTCAATATTCTTGTTGGCTTCTTCGTTCTTACCGGATGATTTTAATTTGGCAACCGCTTTTGAAAGTATATTTCTCTGAGCCTTTAACTCATCCGCTTTTTGTATGATTTCGCGCCTGGACTCATCCAAAGAAATGATTGCATCAATTTGTCCAGGATCTTCATTTCTTGTTTCCATTGCTCTTTTAATCCGCTCTGGATTGATTCTCAATTCTTTTACATCAAGCATGTCCCTTTCACCTCATTTTTCATTTCCATTCGCCATATGTTATCAATTTCGTTTTTTTATGTTTAATTTCATGCCACTTGTATTTTGCACCCGTTTCTTTAAAATATTTTTCAAAATACGGATAAAAACGCTCAATCAGGCTTGGCAAATCGATCTTTTGTATCTCAGTAAAAAGAATAAATAAATGGTTATTCGAATATGAAATGCGGTCTCCGCCTCTAACACTTCTAAACAGATGTTCTGACATTTTTTTGATATCCTTTTGGTTTTCCAAGCCATTCAGAAGATTCACCGACAATAAAAGTGTTTTTGGATTCCTGGCATTTAACTCAAAAGAGATCAGTTTTTGCAACTCATTTATTTCCACATAATTCTGATGGGCTTTAAATTCATTTGGTACTTTTGAAACAGTATTTCTTTTAAGAATATCAGCCATAAAGAGTTCAATTTCTCGGGGAACTGCTATGGATACTTCAGACTCAAGTCTATTTTTAAAATCTTTGAAAACCTTGATTATGTCTAAAACCTTATCTTGTTGTCTTAAAAATTCAAGTTTCTTTAGAACCAATACTTCGTTTAATGGAGCGATTGAGAACCCTTTCTCAAATAAATTCTCTTTTTCATTTTCAGAAAGCACATCATCCATTCCGATCAATTTGAGAATAACATGAATTGCCTTTTCCTGGTATTCCTTTCTTTTTCGTATCGCCCAATTGTAATTTGAAAAAGGTAAATAATCACCTGTATAAATTTCCAAGGCATCGAAATAGTAACGTTTTTTCAGAGCCTGATTGGATTGACTGTCCCCTTGTTCAATTAGTTCTTCAAAAACCTCAAAATCCAATCCCATTTCAGGGGGCTTATTTAACCAGCAAACATGAGAATTGGATCTGATAAAAAATTTACCAAACGATTCCTTTTCAAATATCTTATCCAGACCTTTTCTTAAGTAGTACAAATTTGAAGAGAGGTTTTGTTTTGCTTTTTCTTCACTCATATCTGGCCAAAATATTTCACATAGTTCTGTTTTTTGGACTTTATGACCATAATTTGTCAAAAGGTTTTTAAAGATATCCAGCGCCTTTTTTGCACCAGGAAAATCCTTTTCAGACTTTTCATTATCCTTAATAAAGACAAACTGCGAAAAAGTTCTGATATAACCTTTGTAGTTTTTGTTATTGACCATTTTTGCCTCCAGATCCGTTATCAATTACTTTTGATATTTATGGAGATAATGCTTTAAAGATTCAAGTTCAGTGTCAAGTGTCAGCAGTAACTTTTCTATAGACGCTTGATCGGATTGTCCAGCATAAACTTCCAGTTTTTTCAGAGTGTCTACAACTTTCTCCGCTTCAAAGTTTGATGTACTACCTTTGAGCTTGTGTACAAGCTCAGCAAACTCATCAAATGATTTTTCCTTTGCTTTTTGTTTAATTAAGCTTAACTGATGCGGATAATACTCCAAAAAGTCTGAAACAATCTCCCGAACATCTGAGCTATTGTCAAAAAGCTTATTTAGTAATTCAATATTACCTGTTTTTAATGTCTTTGTTTGATTCAAACGAAGTTTATCGATTTTTTCCATTAACACCTTTTCTTCAATCGGTTTGGTGATGTAATCATCCATACCTGCCTTTATACATTTTTCTTTATCTCCAATCATGGCATGAGCTGTTACCGCAATGATTGTAACAGGTAATCGATTTGTATGCTGTTCGAATTCTCTAATTTTTTTCGTGCATTCCAATCCATCCATCAAAGGCATCTGAATATCCATCAGAACCAAATCATATTGGTTTGTTTGGTATGCTTCGAAGGCTTTTTTGCCGTTTTCTACTACAAAAACCTTATGCCCCAATTTCTCAATGAGAATTTTTATCAACCTTCGGCTGATTAAATCGTCCTCAGCAAGCAATATCGATAATTGATTATCCACGATAAACACGCTCCTTCATGACTCAAAAAAAAATCTTTTTGAAAACTGGCAATACTCGAAATTATACATCTTTTTTTGATAGACTATTTTACCATATCGTTTACTGGATCACTTAAAATCTGATAAATATGAAAGATAATCTTTGGTAAAAAACATTAGTTCCAGATAATCTTCATTAGCTAGTGAAAAATATTTAACGATGTATTCCTCATCATTTATCGACTGAATTTCATTGTATGTTCTGCATACCTTAGGAATAAGATAAGAGATGTAAAGAGGTTCATGATTGGGATTTGATAAAAAGGATTCCAAACTCAAGGGTTGCTCTCCGATGAATTGTCCAGTATGTGTTCGTTGACAAAAGGAAATCAGAGTCGAGATATACGGATATATTGAGTAGTCACTAATCAAAAAATACACATCACCTTGAAAAATTTCATTCTGTTGAATCACCGCAAACGCATCTGACTGCTGAGTATATCGAGTAGTTTGTTTTTGGATCAAATAATCTTCTTTTCCTGATAGAAACGATAAAAGCATTTGAAGCGAATAATAGTTATCGCCTATTCCTTTTGTATCTGTTAAGTCAATGAGTAGCTTTGATGCCTTTGAATCGATAATTTGAAGCATTATTTCTTTAATTTTATGAACAGTTTGTTCAGCATAGGATAAATCATAAAGTTTTAAGACCGCTAAATCACCTTGTTGTTTGAAACGATAGACCTCTGATTGGATCCGCTGTCTCCATGAGTTAAACTCCTTCCAAGGCACGCTTTCAACGCTCTCTTGATAATCCGTTCCATTATGTTCATATTTAATCAGAAACTCTTTCGCTTTGAAAAATTCCGGATAGTAATTTAGCAAATCCCTTTCAATAACCCAGAAACTTCTTTCTTCAGCGGATGAGGCATAAACGAATTGTTGATAATATTTCATTATCTCATCAATAGGCTGGTCATTAATTGCTTTAATCTCAGCTCCAGGAGGAACACGATTCCCAATCGACTCCCGGACCAACACCTTTCCTCCTCTATAAAAAAAGAGACAGGGAAAAACCGAAGCGGAGTGAAGTGTTCCCTCCCAGAAATCCAAATAGGTAAACGTATCTTGAAAAAACGTAAAGGCTGGAGCTAACTTCTCAAAATATTTAAAATGATCGGTAAACAAACCAATTTTTCCAGAAACCAACTCAACTGCATTGGTAAAGTCTGACACTTGTTTCTCACTAATCTTTGGATGTAACATTGGTTGCTCTGAAATAAGAATTTCAAGTTCTTTATTAAGGTTGGGACGAAATAAAAAATTCATCCAAGACATGGAAAAAAAATACAATATAAGTACAAGAATCATAAGGATAACCGTATATGCAAGAATGGTTTTTTTCATTTTGAACCTCCAAATAAAGTTGCAAAATACCATACAAAAAGAGGAACTGATAAGATGAACATCATCACTGAAAGAATTTGATAGGTACTTATCAGTCCAAAGAGTTCAACCATGATCCCTCCCCCGAGATACCCGACCAAAAAACCTCCACCTTGAATAATCATCCAAAAAGCTGCTTGCGCTTTGTTTGCACGCTTTTCGGGAATCTTGAAATGAATATAGTTAAAAATAGCATAGTAGATCACGATATAATTCCAACCATGTAAGATATGCGTTAATACAAGTTGTAGAGGTGTTTGAGCCAAAGGCGTTATGATTAATCTGATTCCAATAGCAAGAATCCCGGTTGCTACTAAAAAAAGAGAACCTGTTCTTTTAATGATGGTTTTTGCAAACAATAAAAAAGGCACTTCACAAATAGAAAGTACAGCAAAACTAATACCCACGGTACTATCAGGGAACCCTTTTTGAGAAACAAGCAAAGGTAAAAAAGAACCACAAAAAGAGATTCCCATGATACCAATCGTAGCCGTTAATAGCATAAATAAAAAAGTCTTTGAGTTCCCTGAGTTATCGGTTGTATATTTTCTCTGACTAACCATTTCATACGTCTGCAGTTTTTTTGAGAAACAAAAAGTTAATACAAGGGCTGCAGTTGAAATAATAAACATAAAAACAAAACTAATTTCAAAGAGAAATCCAGACACAAAAGAGATACTTGAGAAACCGATCGTCCCCATCAACCTTGCTTTATCTAAATGAAAACCCTTTGCCATTAATGATTCCATGACTCCGGCTTCTCCAATGGGTACTATTGAACTGGCAAAAAAGCCAAAAAGAATTAAAGCAATCAACTTTGGGGAAAAACCTGGTAAAAGATAAATGCCCCAAACTAAAACAGCTGGGATAAGGGTAAGGTACTTTAACGTTTTTTTCTCGCCAACCCTTCTTTTTAGACTAAACCAAAATGGATTGGCGATCAAAGCCATTCCTGGTACGATCGACATGAGTGCACCTATTTGTAAAGGCGAGAACTGCGCATTTTCGAAATATTGTGCCATCATATTGATCATAGCAAGATTAGAGTAAATAAACCATTCCACTATGGATTCAAAGAACATGTTATTTATTCCTTTTTAATTCTTTTAAATAATAATGATTTAGCTGCGAAGGGGTGGGTGTATGAACGCCTATGATATGCATTTGATTTGCCTTGTTGATATTTTCAAACGAGTCATCGAAGAATACTGTCTCTGAAGGGACAAGAGAATAACGGTTGAGTATCAGATCATATATTTGTTTTTCTGGTTTAATCATTTTCTCATGCGATGAAATGACCAATCCATCAAAAAGTTTAAAAAAATCATGTTTTCTATAAGCTTCAGAGAAACCCTCACGTTGGAAATTGGACAAAACAAAGAGCCGGTAATTTGCCTTTGAAAGCTCATAAAGAATGTTCACATTCTCTTGGATAACCGGAAGATAATTGATCATCGCTGTTAAGACATATCTAATTTCTTCTGTTAGTTCGGGTATTTTCTGAGAAAATAACGTGACTGCTTGATTGATGCTGAAAGTTCCCCTATCTAATTCAGCCCAATAAGTAGAATCCATCATGTTTGCCTTTAATATTTCTGCTCTTTTGACATCAAACATTGAAGTCAATAATTTCATGGGATTCCACTCTAAAAGGACCCCTCCAATATCAAAAATAACATTTTTAACCGCCATAATCCCCCCCTAATCATACACTTTATGCTATCACAAAGTGTTGAAAAATGCAATTTTTACTGTCAGACAATCCAATAAAAAAGGTGCTTTTCAGCACCTTTTCTTCTATCAATTTTGTACTTTTACCCCTACAATTTTTTCTTTTCCTAGTTTCTTTTTAATCTTTATCTTTGCTTCCTTTTGGTTCGCTGCATCTACATGGACCGATTTGATTGTATCTCCTGTTAAATAATCGACGGTAAATCTCATAATAACGACCCCCTTTATGATTATATCGACACCAACAACTGCTATCATTATCAGACGCAAAGAATCATCAAATTCATTCAAAGGGTTCAATTTCCTAATAGAATATTATAAGATCCCTACTAGCTCCAAATCAAAAATGAGTGTTTGACCGACCAAGGGATGATTGCCGTCCAGAATAACCTCATCACCGAGAATATCTACAACAGTGAATAACGCAACCTTGCCTCCTTCACCCGGAACATTTAATCTTAACCCCGGTTCCAATTCCAAGTCATTTGGGAATTGAGATTTATCAAAAATAAACCTGAGTTTTTCATCGTATTCTCCATAACCTTCCTCAGGTGGAATTCTGATGGTTGTTTTTTCACCCTTTTCCATTCCAATCACTGCATTTTCAAACCCCGGTATCACCTGATGACCTCCTATTTTGAATTCTAATGGTTCTCTTTCCAAAGAGGTATCAAACTGTGTACCATCCTCCAATGAACCGGTATAGTGTACTTGAACCGTATCTCCCATTTTGGCTTTCGACATATCAAACTCCTTTCACACAATCATAATCATTGAGGCTCATTATATCCTCATTCGTATCTAATCAAGTTTAGCAGATTTTCATTTGTCATATCCATCAATTAGCTGAATTAATTATACCATATATTTCCTGAGTTGATTTTCCAATAGCGGTGGGAACTTTGATCTGAGAACTTAACAACTGTTCCTTTATCATTTGTAGTTGATAGGCAATATTCGGATTTTCATTCAAAAATTGAGTAAAATAATCATTGTATGCTAATCCGATTACTTCTTCTTTGATTCCCATCACACAGTTGCTGCCAAATTCCAGTTTTCCCTCTTTGTAAAGCTCAACTGCCTTGAATAGTGAAAGCCCGATATCCTTCAGCATAGATGTTAAGATATGTTCGTTAAACTCAGGATGAGAGTCTTCAAAAAGCAAATGAACATCGGAATCAACCCCAATAGCCCAAGCATCATGCTCTACAGCAGCAGGATAAATACCATTCCCTGTATTGGCCGCTACATTAAAAATTACATCTGCCCCATTTTGATACATGACGTTGGCTAATTCTTTTCCTTTGACAGGATCATTCCAAACACCGGCATATGATACTAACACTTTGATGTTTTCATCCACATACTGAGCCCCTTTGATATACCCGATGATAAAATCATTGACAATTGGTGAATCTACACCTCCTAAGACGCCAATCGTGTTGGTATCTCTGGTATATTTTATATCTTTAGAACCGGAAACTAAAGCAGCTAAAGCTCCGGCTAAAAAAGCACCTTCGTTTTGTTTGTAAGATATAGCATAAACATTGTTCAAATTCCCCTGAGAAAAATCAATCTTCGCATCATAAATAATATAGTGATTATCAGGATAATATTGTGCGATTCTTGTAACCGGATCAACCATCGGCCAAGTCCCCGCCACGATCAGATCGTAATACCCAAGGCTTGAAATATCATCCAGCGTGGGCTCCCATACAGCCGTGTTATATTGCATTTCAACAATTTTTGTTTGAGCGTTTACTCGCTGTTCAATCATATCTAACCCCTTTGCTGCAGAATCGAAAAAGGATTTATCACCTAATTCACCGTTAATTAAGCAAGCGATTCTTAAAGAATTCGAAAAAGAATAGCATCCTAATAGAACAACTATGATCAAGATCACAAAAAACTTATTGTTCATCATAACACCTCCAATAATTTTCGTTTATTCTACCACATCTTAACAACTTCTTACATTGATTATGGTGATTAAATGTTATAATACACAAAAGCATTGATGTAAGGGTGATGGTGCATGAAATCAGCTTTGGAAGTTATGACTGAGATCGAAAACATCTCAAAAAAAATAATGGAACTCATAAAGACGGGAAAATATGAATTATTGGCCTCTAATCTAGATATAAGAAGTGAAATGATAACTTCATTGGCTCATGCCAAAAGCACCGATCGTGAAGCTGAACGATCAGTGCTTCGTCGAGTAGAAAAACTAGAGTCCGAAATGCTAGAAATGCTTAAAAACCTAACTCATCAAACGAAACACTCCATCGATCAGGTATCAGTAGGAAAAAGAGCCGTAAAAAACGGTTATTTCAAATCCAAAAATGAATATGAACAAAACAACCGCTTTTCAAAAAGGGGATGAATCATGAAAAAACTCATTCAAGGGATACAAATTTTACAAAACGAAAAAATCATCAACAACGGCTACATGATCATAGAAGATGATATCATTTCAGAAATTGGCGAAGGGTTTTGTAATGAAGAAGATTTATCAACCATAGATTTGAAAAACAAAAAAGTCTTGGCTTTGCCGGGCCTGATCAACTCACATACTCACTCCGGGATGGCAGCGTTAAAAGGTGCAGGTGATGATTTACCGTTTGAAGAATGGCTTTTTAACCGTATTGTCCCCTTGGAAGATCGCTTAGATGAAGAACTAATATATCTTTCTACAATGATATCTCAAATGGAAATGGCAAGGAACGGCATTACAACTTTCGTGGACATGTATATGTCATTGGATTCGATAACCCGTGCAGTTAGTGATTTTGGGATGCGTGCTTACATCTGCAGAGGGTTACAGGATCAAGCCATGGATGACGGTCAAAGGCTTAAAAAAAACATCGACGCATATGAAAAACACCACGGATCTTCTAACGGCAGAATCTCCATCGGATTTGGACCTCATTCGCCTTATTTGTGTTCAAAAAACTATTTAAGAAAGGTCAGTGATGTAACGTCCCAGCTGAATGCCCTGATGCACATACACCTAAAAGAAAGCCAAAGAGAAAGCGATCAATATACTTTCAGGGAATTGGCTGAAATTGGTTTATTTAACACAAAAACAATTGCAGCACATTGTGTATATGCAAGTCCTGAAGATATAAACGTTTTACAAGAATTTAATGTTTCAGTAGCTCATAATCCCATCTCCAACTTAAAATTAGCCAATGGTATAGCTCCTGTAGACAAAATGATTGAAGCGGGAATCAACGTGTGTCTGGGCACTGACAGTGTTTCCAGCAATAACTCATTGGACCTGTTTAGGGAAATGTTAGTCGCATCACTGATTCACAAAGGAAAAACAAAGGATCCGCAAGTAATCCCAGCATTGACTTCCTTCAAAATGGCAACAGTAAATGGAGCAAAAGCATTCGGTCACAAAAATCTCGGAATAATCGAAAAAGGGAAAAAAGCGGATATCATCTTTATTGATACAGAAAATATCAATTTGATCCCTTTTAAGAACCCTATTTCCAACATCGTCTATTCAGGCAGGGGGTCAGATGTTGTGGCAACAATGGTAGACGGCCAATTGATTTATCATTTTGGCACCTATCCAACCATTGATGAGCAAGAAATCAAGAAACAATTCATGGATAAATTCGTCAGATTGTATGAATGAAGGATTTTTATGATCTTTTTTGAAGTATTTGATTTGACTGTTTTTTTAAGGCAGATATTGGTGCGAACTCCAGCTATATTATTTGCACTTGGTATTCATGAGTTTGGTCATGCTTTTATGGCAAAGAAAATGGGAGATGACACCCCCCTGTTATTGAAAAGATATACAATAAACCCGTTAAAACATATCGACCCTATCGGATTATTGTGCTTTATATTGTTTAGTTTTGGCTGGTCAAGAAGAATACCGGTAAACACACTTAAATTGAAAAATAAAAATAAAGATACATTCATTCTCGCATTTTCAGGACCTGCATTAAGTATCATTGTAGCCATTCTGTCTGCTCTGGTATTCTATGGTTTCGGTATCCATAAATACAGCTGGTTTTTAAATCAAAATCCAAAAAACACCTTTTTTATGATAAACTATTTATCTGATGTTTTGGGTTCATTTATGGTAGTAAATTTAGTCATTGCAGTATTTAATCTCATTCCGATCATGCCATTAGATGCTGCAGCTTTATGGTCTGTATTTATAACAACAAAACATATGAAAACAGTCATGAAATATCAAGTATACGGTATACTGTTGTTGTTGGTACTCATCCTGACCGGTGTAGTCCAAGCGATAATGAACCCTATTATTTCAGGATTCAACACGTTGTTTATAAATCTATCCGGCATCTTCGGATAACAATGGAGGAAAAAATATGATTGCAGAAAAGAAGTCTTATGATTTTCTAAAAATCGATAATGATATCTTCAGAAAAATAATCGAAGAGTTGCTGGATGTTTATTTGGAATATATTCCATACCCTGTTAACGCAATGATAAGTGATCAAGATGATATTAAAAAAAGTGGCACCCATCTGCAGATTTTGGAAGGAAAGGGAATATTTGGTTTTATTGAAGGTGAAATGAAGTTCTTTCTTGAAGATACCATCAACAACAAAAACATCTTCTTAGGAGTCAATTGGTTTTTGGAGCATCATATCAATGCCAATTTTGATTTTTGCTCTCCTTATTCAATGAGAAGACGCATCATATCTGTATTGGAGCCGTTGATTGTTTTAATGGAAGTCGAAGATTCCAAAGGATACAGCCATTCACAACGTGTGGCAAATCTCTTTGATCAATTTTCAAAAGAATTAGGAGCTGCCAAGCAGGAAAGAAACCTCTTTATCCATTATGGTATGCTTCATGATGTGGGTAGAATCGGAGTGGAACAACTCATGTTATACTCACCCACCCGTTTAAGGACATTTGAAGAAACAGGACAGGATCATACCATTACAGGTTCGGTTTATATATCAACTTTAGAGGTTTTAAACGATTTTGTTCCGTTTGTAAGGGGACATCATGAAAGATATGATGGCAAAGGATTCCCGGATGGCCTTAAAGGCGAAGAAATTCCGTATTGGGTTAGAGTATTGGCTATTATTAACTGGTTTGATAACGCACTCAACACTGTCGATTCTGAATTTTCAATTGGTGTGATGAGTCCCTCTGAAGCGTTGGAAAATATCGCAAATGATAAAGGAAAACTGTTCGATCCGGACCTAGCTGCAAAATTTGTATCTTTTGTTCAAAGCAGGCCATTGGAATGAAATCGTTTCAACTATCAAAGATTATTGCGGCCTTATGGAACCCCAAAGAGGAAATCGATAAACTCGATCTTTATACCGGCGATACTGTTTTTCTTTTAAGTTCAGACCTGGTTAATTTGGGAAATCACATTAGAATTATTAAAAAAAAGGGGTTTAAAGTCTTTTTGGATATTGATTTTTGTGAGGGCTTGGGAAATGGAGAATACGCATTTCGATATGCTACTTTACAGGGAGTGGATGGCATCATTACAGTAAAGCCCAAAATGATAGAAATAGCCAACAGTTATGGTGTTCCTAATGTACTTAGAAGTTTTGCCCTAGATAGCAATTCATTGTTGAGAATTAATGAGATGATCACAAATATCAATCCTATGTTTTTGGAAATACTTCCCGGTAGCGCTTTCCCTAAGGTATACAATTACCTTAAAGCCAATCGTTTGAAAACAGAAGATATGATTGCAGCCGGTTTGATTGAAACCAAAGAAGAAACCAATCGTCTATTTCAGTGTGGCGCAAAAGCCATCTCTACAAGTAAAACACAACTATGGCAATAGGAGGCTATTCTAATGAAAAAAATGATTGTTTGCATCATGTTTCTAATATCATTAACACTGCTAGGGAATGAATTTCTCATGATCTATCCCAATGCATTGGCAATAAAAGGGGGGACTGTGGCTGTTCAATCCGAGAACTATCAGTTGGAAATTCCTGATAGCTGGCTATCCGATTCATTCTCCTCCGATCCCTATCCTCAATCTTATCAACATGTGATCGTTGAATCGTTCAACTACGACGAAGCGTTAAGAGAATCTGTAGGGCAAACCATTAAATGGCGATTCAATGATGGAACAACCAAACCATTTACGCTACTTTTGAATCAACCAGTTCTTCTGTCAGATAATAACGGTGTTTTTATTCCAAATGAAGGAACAGCGGTTTTTGAAACAGTTAACATCAGACAACCACATCAATATCTGGATCTTGATTTTAAAAATTATATCGATAAAGTGGATTTTTCCTATATGTTTACAAACTTATCCTATCAGACCATCTACAACATGAACTTAGATGAAACTAATCATCAGGTTGACATTTTTGGAACCCTTGTTATCAACAATCAGACTACAAAAGATATTCAAACTGACAACCTCTTTATTTTTTCAGGTGATCCCAACCGTGTTTCATCAAATTATGCCATGAAAGCCGCACGAAGTTATCTGTATGATTCCGAAATGTCAAGTATTGGCGTCACAGCAGAAAATATAAGTGATTATAAGATTTATTCTATTCCTGGGACATTCTGCTTTTCAAAATCTACTGCAGATTATATTCAGTTTTTTTCTGCAAAAGAATCATACGAAACAATCTATACTTTTAATACACATTACTCCAATTATAATTCTGATTTCGAATCTTTAGATCAAACCATCAAAATATCTAAACTTTCTCAAGATTTGATGGCTGGAAAGATTAGACTACAGAACAAAACTGACGGAAAAACTGTATTTTTAGGAGAAAACACCACAGGCAATTCAAATAAAGGGCAAGCTTTGGAAATCAGTTTCGGAAAAGCATATGATTTGCAGGGAAAAGTTGAACTGATTCAATCCAATCGAAGTGGTAATACCTATTTTGAAGCCTATAAGTTTACAACAAAAAATTTCTCGGATGAAGAAAAAACCATTCAGCTCAATTTTACTTTACCCAGAGATTCAGATGTTGAGGTGGATGTTTACGATTTTGAAAGACCTAGTGCAACACTGTTGCAAATACCTCTTATCTTACACTCGAATATGGAAGCGGAGATCACTTTTGAAATCAGATATGATCGTTAAAGAAATAACCAAAAGACTAAAAAACCAATTGAATCCAAAACGCTTACAGCATACCATGGGTGTTTTGGATTATTCAGTTTTGTTGGCAGATAAACACAACGAAGAACAATTCCAGGTAAAAATTGCGGCACTCTATCATGATGCCTTTAGGAATCGGAAACGAGATGAACTACTTGTTTTAGCGAATGAAAACCAAATGCACTTGTCCGATGAAGAACTGAAAAATCCCTTACTCCTGCATGGAAGATTGGCAGCTGACGATTTAAAAAAAAGATATCCTGAATTATCAAGGATCGATGAAATAGCTGAAGCTGTTCACTATCATACAAGTGGTTATCAGTTTGGTTCGAAGATTGGTAAAATCATCTTTGTTGCCGATTCATTGGAGAAAAATCGAGTGTATCCGGGAATAGATGAATTGAGAAAATTATCCCTTCAAGATTTAGATGCTGCTTTTTTTCTGGTTTTAAAGGGGAAAATCAAATATGCCTTACAAAAAGGACATCTTTTGCTTAAAGAAACGGTATTTGCTTACAATCGGATATTAATTAATGGAGAGACGATCAATGATAAACATTCTTGAATTTGAACTAAATCAATTAAAGGAACACTTTCAACAACGAGATATCAAGGCATTTAGAGCTCAACAAGTATTTGATTGGGTTTATAAAAAGCATGTGTTCAGTTTTGAAAAAATGCATAATCTTTCAAAAGACTTCAGAGAAAGCCTGATCAAAGAATACACCATTGGATTACCGACATTAAATCAGCTGTTGATATCTTCAGTTGACGAAACAAAGAAATATCTTTGGGATTTACACGATGGTGAGCAAATTGAATCCGTCCTTCTGATTCACAAAGACAGAATTACAGCATGCATTTCTACTCAAGTTGGTTGCAGTCTGAACTGTAGTTTCTGTGCTACAGGAAAAGGCGGATTCGTAAGAAATTTAAAGGTATCAGAAATCACTTCTCAAATCTTGGCCATGAGCGCAGAGCATGGGGAAAGAATCGGAAATGTTGTTTTTATGGGTATGGGTGAACCTTTTTTAAACTACGACAACGTCAAAAAAGCCATTCACATATTCCATTCCAAAGAGGCTTTTGATATATCAAAAAGAAGAATTTCAATTTCCACTGCAGGGATTATTCCCGGTATATTAAAAATGTCAGAAGATTTTCCGGAAGTCGTTCTCTCTATATCTCTGCATGCTCCAAACAGCGAGATTAGAGATCAACTCATGCCTGTGAATAAAAAATACCCCTTTGAGCAACTGATCAATACAATCAGACAATACAATGAACACACAGGAAAACGAGTCACTATTGAATATTTATTGATCAAAGGTGTCAATGATTCAATGGAAAACGCCACTCAATTATTGAAGGCATTGAAAGAATTAAAGATCAACGTAAACCTTATCCCCGTAAACCCTGTCAATCCAGACTTTGAAAGGCCAAGTGTCAAACATGTTGCTGCTTTTAAAGCTTGTTTAGAACAAGGCGGTATAGAAACGGTGGTGAGACATGAAAAAGGAACAGATATTGCAGGGGCTTGCGGTCAGCTAAAAAATCAAAAGAATTAAGGGGGAAGAACTTTGAAAAAGATAGCAGTGGGTGTTTTAATTCTTGCGGCTTGTATCGGATTATTTTTTTTCCTAAAAGCGAGTTTTGCCAATGAAATCTTCATCGACCCAGTGATCTTTATCGCTGGTCCATTTGAGATTCATTGGTATGGTTTGATCATCGCCACAGGCATCATTATGAGCTATCTAATTGGCAGAAAGCTTGCAATTAAGGAAGGAATCGATGATGAACATGTAGCGGAAGCACTTATCGTGGGAGTTATTACGGGAATCATTGGTGCAAGATTGTATTATGTTTTTTCGATGTGGCATATCTACTCACAAAGATCATTTTGGGATATATTCAAAACTTGGCAAGGCGGTATGGCAATTCATGGTGGTATTATTGGTGCTATGCTGGGGGTTTATATCTATACCAAACTCAGAAAAAAATGTACATTTACCTTTCTCCAAGGCTTTGACATTGCCGCTTTACTGCTGCCTTTGGCACAAGCGATCGGTCGTTGGGGGAATTTTTGCAATCATGAAGCATACGGTTCTCCAACTGATTTGCCTTGGAAAATGTATGTACCCGTCGAATATCGAATGCCTGGTTATCAATCGTATGAATTCTTTCATCCGACTTTTTTATATGAATCCATTTGGAATATAGGTGTCTTCGTGTTCTTATTTTGGTTTTATAAAAATAAACGAAAGAATTTCGGAGAGATCTTGTCACTGTATTTGATCACATATTCAATTGCGAGGTTCTTCATAGAAGGTTTGAGATTAGACAGTCTCTACTGGGGAGATTTTAGGGCTGCCCAAGTGATCAGTCTGGTATTAATTGCCTTTGGCATAATGTTGTTCATTGTCATTAGAAAATATGGCAGAAAAAGAAATACTCAAAAAGTTTGAGAAGGGCTTTTTTAAGGACTTAGACTGAAAGGATGAATCAAAAGGTATGCAAGAAATCAGTAGGATCCCGCCAAATGACTTAGAAGCGGAAAGGGCTGTTCTCGGATCGATTTTACTCGATCCTGAAGTGGCTGGAGATGTATTTGAAATACTTAGGCATGAAGATTTTTACAATCATTCAAACCAATTAATATTTAACTGCATGGAAATGCTTTACGATGATGCAGAAGCTATTGACCCGTTAACCGTTTCTGATCTTTTGAGAAAGCAAAAGCAGATAGAAACAGTTGGGGGCGAATTATCTATCGCACAACTGGCTGACAGTGTTCCCACCTCAGCTCATGCAGTACATTATGCTAAGGTAGTAAGAGAAAAAAGCATCCTAAGAAACCTGATTAATTCAGGTAGTAAGATAGTTGAGAGTGCTTTCAGTCTGGATGATGTAGACAATATTCTTGATCAAGCTGAAAGAAGCATTTTAAGCATTGGCGAAAGGTATATCGAAAAATCCTACGCTCCCATTGGAAAAATCGTTCATGATGCTTTTGACAAATTGGATCAAATTAAAGTAAGGCACGATTCTCCGGAGGGTTCTCTGCTGGTTACAGGATTGGCTACAGGATTTAAAGCCTTAGATGAAATGACCACTGGATTTCATCGTTCAGATTTGGTCATCGTTGCAGCCAGACCTTCTATGGGAAAATCTGCCTTAGCTTTACAGCTTGCTCGCAATATGGCTGTTGATTACGGATATAAAGTTGGGATATTCAGTCTGGAAATGTCATCCGAACAAATTGCCCTACGATTACTGAGCCTTGAATCAAAGGTTAATTTTGAAAAACTTAGAAAAGCTGATATTTCTGCTGATGAATGGAACAGATTAACTGATGCAGCCAGTAAGTTCATGAAAGCATCCATTATCATTGACGACGATTCCATGCTCGATCCAAGAGGGCTTAGAACCAAGGTACGTAGAATTAAGAAGGAATATGGTTTAGATGCCATCGTATTGGACTACCTGCAATTGATGAATAGCGGTCGAAATAGAGAAAACAGGCAACAGGAAATATCAGAAATCTCAAGGAGTCTAAAGGTGTTGGGACGTGAAATGGACATTGCTGTGATCTCAGCCTCACAACTTTCCAGATCAGTGGAGCAGCGGGAAGACAAAAGGCCAAGATTGTCAGATCTGAGAGAATCGGGGGCGATCGAACAGGACGCCGACACAGTGATATTCATTCACAGAGAATCATACTATAAGCGATCCAAATTTGAAGATGAGGAGGATGTAGGAGAAGTCCAAATGCTCAATCATCCACATCCCGCAGAGATCATCATCGGCAAACAAAGAAACGGTCCCGTCGGAAGCATCAATTTGATCTTTGATCCAACGGTTGTAGGATTTTTCTCCATGGAGAAAAACTTTATCTCAAGCTGATAGGCGAAAATTCTGATGAAAATACTGTTGATCAATCCATGGATTTATGATGTCGCTTCCTATGATTATTGGCTAAAACCTTTGGGATTGTTAATGCTGGCAAGAAAGCTTCACGAAAGTAATCACGAATTGAGACTTATCGATTGTCTTGATCGCTATGATCCTGATTTTGTCGCATTGATGGAAAAACCGGTTAAGAGTAAATGGAATGGAACTGGGAAATTTTTCTCCGAAGTTGTAAAAAAACCAGCACAATTAGCGCATGTACCAAGATTTTTTAAAAGATATGGAATACCCAAACAATTGTTTGAGCAAAAACTCAATCGAATCAAGAACTCAGGATTCTATCCCGATTATGTTTTTGTTACCTCCGCAATGACCTATTGGTATCCTGGTCCTTTTGAAGCCATCAAAACTGTAAAGGAGATGATGCCAAATACAACCGTTGTTCTAGGAGGAAATTACGCTAATCTGATGCAAGACCATTCAAATCTTTCAGGAGCGGATTTGGTCTGTAAAAAAAGTAAAATGTCCGAAGTACTCGATTTTCTTTCTTTGAACGGCATCGAAATTGGTGAAACAGTCAAAAAAAGACATGACTTCATTCCTTTGTATGACTTGTATGATCATCCTATGAGCCATTTGGTTTTTTTAACCTCTTTGGGTTGTCCGTATCGATGTACATACTGTGCAACACCTTTTTTACAGGATTTCATTCAGGAAGATCCCCTAAAGATTGTGGAAGCAATTGACCGATACTCTGTCATGTTCGATGTAAAAAACATTGCGTTTTTTGACGATGCGATTTTAATCAATCACAAAAACCATTTTGATAAAATCTTGCAACTACTGATCAACAAAGATATCATCAATCGTGGTATAATAATTCATATTCCGAACGGTATTCATGCCAAATTGCTTACTCAAGATACAGCTGAATTGATGATGAAGGCAAATGTAAAAACAATAAAAGTAGCTTTGGAAACAATAAACCCTCAACTGCAATCTTCTACGGGTGGCAAAGTTACAAACAAAGAATTTTTCCGGGCTGTGAATATTTTAAAGCAAACTGGTTTTACAAAAAATGAAATTGCTGCATTTATTCTAATCAATCTTCCCGGTCAAAGCCTTCAAGAAGCCATAGAAGTCCATGATATCTGTAAAGGATTAGATATCATGCCGGAGATTAACGAATACACTCCTATTCCGGGTACTGTGGATTTTAGAAAAGTTTTCGGAAACGATCGATTACCAAACGGGTTCGATCCACTTATGTTAAACAATACCATACTTAGTTTTTCCTGGAAAAACGGATTAACAGTGGACGAAATCGAATTAATCAAAAACTACAACAAAAAGGTTGTTCGTGAATTAAAAAACGGAGGGAGCTAAAATGAAAAGAAAACTGATCGAGAAAGCCCTTAACATCATTCAAGCTGGTGGGGCTGATTTTGCCGAGCTGTTTTTAGAAAAACGAACCGGCCATAACATGGAGATGAATAATGGAAAACTGGAAACAGTCAATTCAGGAGTCATACATGGTGTCGGATTGAGAGGCATTGCAGGGAAGAAAGCCATATACGCTTACACAAATGATTTATCCGAAGAATCTGTCGTTAACGCTTCGAAAAGAATCGCCCAAGCTATTGAAGTAGAAAATAATCAAGTTGTGGAACTCAATCTGATTGAAAACAAGAGAAATAATCTAAACCCCATATTACTATTCCCAGATCAAATAAAAAAAGACGAAAAATACCAAATGATGAAATTGGCAAACGAAGGTGCCTCATCTTATTCAGATCAAATCAGTGAAGTGAAAGTGAACTATTTTGACTACCGGCAAAACATCCTCATCGCAAACTCTGAAGGATTGTTGGCGGAAGATGAAAGGATCAGAACCCGTTTGATGATATTTGCCGTTTCAACAAAAGGCAATGAAAAAGAAACCGGTTTTGTCGGACCCGGAGCAGGCATGGGGTTTGAATTTTACAATACTTTTGATGTTAAAGAAATGGGCAAAGAAGCGGCAAGAATTGCTGTCAAAATGATTAATGCAGAGTTTGCACCCGCCGGAATGATGCCTGTAATCATTGCAAATAAATTTGGCGGTGTCATTTTTCATGAAGCATGTGGTCATGCGTTGGAAGCTACATCAGTAGCCAAAGGCGCTTCTGTTTTTGCCGACAAGCTCGGGCAGCAAATTGCTAATGAATGTGTTAGCGCAGTAGACGATGCAACAATTCCCAATGGCTGGGGATCTGCCAATATTGATGATGAAGGTACCCCGACACAAAAAACGGTTCTTATTGAAAATGGCATTCTGAAAAGTTTTCTCATCGATAAACTCGGTGGCATACGTATGAACATGCCTTCTACCGGTAGCTCAAGACGGCAGAATTATACATATTCGCCCACTTCCAGAATGTCAAATACGTTCATTTTACCCGGAGAATTTCTTCCTGAAGAGATCATAGCTAATACCCCAAAAGCTCTGTATGCGAAGAAGATGGGAGGAGGATCGGTGAATCCTTCAACCGGCGAATTCAATTTTTCAGTCAGAGAGGGTTATCTGGTCGAAAACGGAAGAATTACAAAACCGGTAAAGGGCGCAACACTGATCGGAAAAGGATTTGAGATTCTTAAGAAAATCGATATGATCGGCAACGATCTGGCCAGAGATCAGGGGATGTGCGGGTCCCTTTCGGGTTCAATTCCGGCTGATGTCGGCCAACCAACCATAAGAGTTTCTGAACTTTTAGTAGGGGGTAGAAGCTGATGAATATCAAAGAATTCAAAAGGCTTGTATTTCAAAACGCAAGACAAAAGGAAATTGACAATTTCGAATTATTTCATACCAGTTCTCATGAATTTGAATGTTCAATCAACAAAGGGGAAATTCAAAGTTATAAAGATGCAGAAAATGGAGGTTCCAGTTTTAAAGCCGTAAAGAACGGAAAAGCGGGCTACAGTTATACAGAAGACTATAATGAAGATGAAGCCATGCGAATTGTCATAGATGCCCTTGAAAATCTTCAACTGATCGATTCGGATGATATCGATGCGATCAGCACATCAGAAGTGGTTATCAAAAACTGGAAAGATTATAGCATGGCCTTTGATGAAATTTCGACAAACAAAAAAATTGCTGATACAAAATTACTGGAAGCACAGATCCAAAAGAAAGACAGTCGAATTATCATGGTCCCATACTGCTTTTATAATGACATGTACAATGAAGTTTTTTTTGCAAATTCAAATGAAATTGAATATACTTATAAAAATGGTGGTGGTGGAATGTATGCCGGCGCCATGGCATCTAACGGCAAACAGAATAAATTTGGCATGGATTTTGACTTTACTACGGACCCACAAAAGTTAGATATTGAAAAATTAGCCAATTCTGTTGCTGAAAAGGCGGTTGGTCTGTTGGATGCTAAAAGCATCAAAAGCGGCAAATACCAAGTTGTTTTAAATTACAATGTCCTGGGAAACATCTTGGGACTACTCGTTCAAATGATATCAGCGGAGAATGTTCAAAAAGGATTTTCACTGCTGAAAAACAAACTGGGAGAAAAAATCGTTTCCGAAAAGATTACCATTCTGGATAAAAGATACTATCCAGACAGCATTTTTAACTGCCCGGCAGATTCTCAGGGAATCGTTACAACAGATAAGGCTATAATTTCCAACGGGGTTCTCAATACCTATCTCCATAGTCTTAAAACAGCTTTAAAAGACGGCGTTTCACCAACAGGCAACGCTTTCAGAAGAAGTTATAAAGGAACAGAGTCCATTTCTCCCATAAATATTGATTTTCAAGAGGGGAAAGCGAACTTGGACGATTTATTTGAACACATGAAGGATGGTTTATATATTACGGGTGTTCAAGGAATGCATTCAGGGGCAAATCCGGTTTCAGGTGAGTTTTCACTAAGTGCCGAAGGATTTAAAATCGAAGATGGAAAAAAAGCCTATCCGATCGAACAGATAACCCTTTCGGGAAATCTTTTAAGAATGCTTCAAAATATTCAAGAAATTGGATCGGATAAGCAAATGGCTATGGTCATGTCTCACGGAATGTATGTTCCGTCAGTTCTCATCAAAGAAATGGATATTGCCGGTAACGAATAAATGCTGATGCAAAAAAAAATCAGCGTCGGTATTACCGGATTGATGGGATCAGGAAAAAGTGAGGTGGCACGTTATCTAATGAGGACCGGTTATCCGGTCCTTTTTATGGATCGGGTTGGCCATGACTGTCTGGGAGAAAAGGATGTTGTCAATAAACTCACATCTTGTTTTAAACAACATATCTTGGATGAGTCACAAAAAATCGATCGAAAAAAATTGTCAAAGATTGTGTTTGTCGATCAAAAAAAACTTGCCTTACTCAACTCCATATTACACCCCATTATGAATGAAGAGGCTAAAAAATGGATTATCAAGCATCATGAAAAAGGAGACAGTTTAGTTTTCATTGAAGCCGCCGTTCTTTTTGAAATGAAAATGGAACTTTTTTTGGATTACACAGTTTTAATACAAGCTGCGGAAAAAGAGATTATCAAACGTATCATACAACGGGACAGAAAAACTCTCGAAGAAACCAAACTGATTCTGGATAATCAACGTGTTGATGCAAGTAAAGTCGATTACGTCATCTATAATATGGGAACTTTGGAAGAATTACAATTCGCTTGTCATGAGTTATTGTATTGGCTTGATCATCAGGTCATCAAATAATAATAGGTTGAATGATTCTGAAAAAGTGATAGTTGTAAAATAAAGTGTTTTATGGTACAATCATCGTTGAAGAAAAAAAAGGTTACCCTTACGGGGGCGATCAGGGTTCGACGGAAGCTGACAAATATAAGGAAGCGTGCCGAGTTTTCATCAGACTCGTTAAACGGGTGAACAATCAAATTAATTGACGAAACAGAATTTGCATTAGCAGCCTAAAAAGGCTGCCGTTCTTCAGACTGTTTAGCTCGAGACGGGATGAAAGAACGACGATAATTCGGGCTCACTCTTTTTTATCTCTGCGTTAAAATAGAGGAAAACTTTGCAGATAGGATTGATGTGGTTTGCTTTTGTACCATATTAATCTGAAATTCAAACAAGAGCTACGCACGTAGATGCCTTTTATGCGCTGTTTTCGGACGGGGGTTCGATTCCCCCCGCCTCCACCATTACATTAAAGTCTTTCCAATGTTTTATAAAAAACAGATAAGTCAATCTCTTTTGTTTGATATCCTGCTAGTATAGGTTTGATTTCTTTCAGATAGTCTTGCGCAGTTTTCTTCCAGGTGTATTTTTCAAGTACTCGGGATATGGACAACTGAGAAAAATGGCTGTATTCTTTCTTCTGCAAAATAGCTGCCTTTAGTGTACTAATAATGGATTGTACGTCTTCCGGATCAAACAAAAACCCGAATTTAAAGCCATTTTCACTTAATATTTCACTTGGCCCGCCGTTTTTGGTTGCCGCTACCGGTAAACCGCAAGACATCGCTTCGATCACCGTTAATCCGAAGGGTTCATAAAGTGCTGGATTACAGAATATAGAATGATGAAATTGAGCTGTTCTGTATAAAGCGGCTAAATCCTGTTGATTATTGGCATTAAAGAATGAAATATCATCTTTTAAATGGTGTTCCTTAATGTACAGCAACCATTCTTTTACTATCTTTTTTTCGCTTTCTTTTAACCCTTCAATGCTTTCATATACATTTTCCACACCCCTGACCACAATCATCAAATGGGCCTTTTCTCTTAATTCCTGGTCAGTAGCAAAAGCTTTGATCACACCTAAATGATTCTTTTTTGCATCAATTCTACTGGATAGAATAATCAACGGCTTTGAGTATTTTTTTAATAATGCTACAACTGCCGCATCTTTGTCGGTTGGCTCTTCATTAAATATCTTTCTGTTTACCCCAGGAGGAACAACCTTAAAATGCGAATCATCCTTTACATTGATCCACTTTTCATATTTCGGATGTCCATACTGTTCAAAACGCTCCATTTCAGTACTCACAAAATTGATACATGAATATTTCATGGATAATCTTTCAGCAGCTAATCGCTTGCTGAAATGAAAAATGCGTTCAAAATCGTTGATGTTTTCACGATTGATTCCCAATTTGTCCATCTTCAAAGCACCCAATGAATGGGCTGTAAAAGAATAGGGGACTGAGGCTTTCTTTGAAATCATGGCACTGGCAATTCCTCCATCTCCATAATGGCCCGTCAGAAAATCAGGTTGTTCTTTTTGTCTGTTGTAAAACTCTAGAATTCGATCAGACCACTCGTCCAAATACGGCCAGAGGTCTTCTTTTCTTAAAAACTCATTAGGTCCACATGGGACTCGAATAATACGCAAATTGTCATTATTTGTATAGGCATCAAATTCTGAATCAAATTCTGGCCATTTAGAATCGATGATTCTTCTTGTGATAATGTCTGTTTTAATTCCCATTTCAGACATAGCCGCAGCCAGCTCTTTGACATAGACCAACTGCCCGCCAAAATCCGGATGCTGTGTCCAGTAACTGTCTTTTGAATCAAAATTTCCTTGTGGATTTAAAAAAGCTATTCTCATTCGTTCACTCCTTTTAAGACGCAAAAGATAATCTTGTAGATTAGTTGGATTAAATATTGTTCTAATTACTCTTAAATCAAGAACTCAGCTCGGATCGTTTGCATCGTTGGCAGAGGCAGATCTGAACCAATGGTTTTCAAACGGAAAGCTGCAACAGCACTTCCCCACTGAGCGGCAGTAAAAATATCCTGATGATTAAGTAAACCGCTGTAAACACCTGACCAAAAGCCATCACCAGCACCGGTTGTATCCACAACCGTTGTACTAACAGAAGGTTGATGTACGATTTTTTCACCGTTGGATACTAACGCCCCTTCTTTTCCCAAAGTTAGAATAACATTCTTTGCACCCAAACTATGAAACTCACGGATATACGCCTCATGTTCCATTCTACCAAAAAGATGAAAGGCATCATCATCTGATGGTTTACAAAGATAGGTTTTTCTTAAAACCTCTGATATAGTCACAAGTGGATCATCATTTTCTTGCCATAATATCTTCCGATAATTAGGGTCAAAACATAATCGAATGTTAAAATTCTCAATATCTTCCAAAATGCTGAACACCGTTTGTCGAGCAGGATGATGTGAAATACTCCAAGTACTGATATGAAAATATTGAACATTATTAAGCAAATTTTTGATTGTTTTTGGTTTCTCAATATAATAATCTGCAGATCTCAATGGTAAAAACTTCGGGTTGCCTTTTGATTTTGCAACAAACACCAAAGAAGTATTTCTTTGCATATCCACTTGGACATAAGATGTATCTATGCCTTTCTCTTTAAATGAGCTTTTCAAATAATCACCAAATGGATCATTGCCTATTCTGGTGATCAATATGGCTTCTTCTCCAAGATTTAGAAGATTTGCCGTGATATTTGCCGGTGAACCACCCGCATGCCTGACAAAACCCTCTACTTCTGATAAGGTTTCTGAATAGTCCTCTGAAAGAAAATCAATAAGAGCTTCTCCCAATAATAATACTTTGCTCATCATCCCCTCCGATAGTTGTACTCAATCATGAAATATTCTCTCAACTGCTTCTGCAATGTGATCGGCAATCCCTTTCTCAAATGGATAAGGCAATATTTTATCATCCGATAACTCGCATGGTTTTATAAAAGCCGCTAATGCCTCGGCTGCTTCCATTTTAACTTCATCGGTTATCTGTTTTCTCCACTTAACTGCAGCCTTCATCACTCCCGGGAAAGCTAGTACATTGTTGACCTGATTGGGATAGTCTGATCTACCGGTGCCTACAATTCTCGCACCGGCAGCCTTTGCTTTTTCAGGTAAAATTTCTGGAACAGGATTGGCCATTGCAAAAACAACAGCATCGGAGTTCATACTCTTAATCATCTTCTCGTCTACAATATTTGGAGCAGACACTCCAATGAAAATGTCTGATTGGACGATTACATTTCTCAAATCACCCGTTTCTTTTTGCGGGTTTGTTTGAAGAGCCATTGAAGCTTGTTCTTCGTTTAACCATTGTGCCCCATCATAAATAGCACCTTTTTTATCACATAATACAAGTCTTTCAAATCCATAACCAATCAGCAGTTTTGCAATGGCAATTCCGGCAGCACCCGCTCCATTGATAACCACTTTACAGTCATTGATGTGCTTATTCACCAATTTAAGTGCGTTAATGATCCCGGCAAGAACCACGATGGCAGTTCCGTGTTGATCATCGTGAAACACAGGAATGTTCAGAGCTTCTTTTAGTCTTTTTTCAATGTAAAAACATCTTGGGGCTGAAATATCTTCCAAGTTAATCCCGCCAAAAACGGGAGCAATGTTGATAACCGTTCGAATGATCTCTTCTGAATCTTGAGTATTTAAGCATATGGGAAACGCATTTAAGTCGGCAAATTCTTTGAACAAAACTGCTTTTCCTTCCATTACCGGCAATGCCGCATTAGGGCCAATGTTTCCCAATCCCAGCACTGCTGACCCATCACTTACTATGGCAATTGTATTGCCTTTTATTGTATAATCATAAAGGGCTTCAGGATTATTTACAATTTCTTTGCACGGAGCTGCAACCCCGGGGGTGTAAGCCAAACTAAGATCTTCCTTGTTTTGAACGATGGATTTCACATGAGTTGAGATCTTACCTTTCCACTCTTTGTGGCGTTCAAGAGCCTTTTCGTATATATCCACTTTTTACCTCCCCTTTGTTTTTTTTATTATATATCATATTTGTCAAAATGCAAAGTATCACTGAGGGGGCTAATTTATGAAAAGATGGTTATCATTATTACTGTTTCTGATCGCTGTTCAACTTACTTTTTCACAGTCTTTTTCTGTTTTTCCAACTAAATACTTTGATGTTCTTTACCAGCAACAGTATCAGGAAGTTGCCGTTCAACTTGTACAGGAAGGCAATGAAATATATCAAGAGCTTTCCGAATTTTACGGCATTACATTAAAAAAAAGATTAAAAGTGTATCTTTTAGACACGGTTGATTTTTCTAACGCCTATGCAGATATCTTTTCAAATGTCATTATCATCTATATCAACAGAAATTCATCGGATTATTATAACAATACTTATCCTTGGTGGGTACCTTTTGTTTTTTCCCATGAATTAACTCATATTCTCGTTGCCAACAAATCCGATTGGACAAAGGACATATTAAGCCTTTTCGGACATCCGGTATCCATTCTGTTTGATACCGCTTTTACTCCATCCTATTTACACGAAGGGGTGTCTATTTTTTCAGAATCTCTGCTATTCCCTGAAGGAAGACTTAACGATTCTCGTTATCTTTCCTATCTTAAAGCTGAAATATTGGATAACGGTTTTAGAGGTCTTAGCCTTGCAGGAGGAATGACCTCTTATGAGTTTTCTCCCACTGGATTCAATTATCTCTACGGTGCTTATTTGATACAATATATAGAAGAAACGTACGGTACACAAGTGCTTTTGAAGTTTATCAATGAATACGGCAGTACTTATCGCTTCAATCTAATAAATATGATCGAACAGATAAGTGATAAGTCTTTCTCCCTATTTCTCTCGGATTGGCATATTTGGCTTCAAGAAAAAACTGCTTTGCAAAAGTCTTCTGAAACCGTTACAGCTGAAAATATGACAAATTCCGGTTATTACTCCGGTATCAGTTCAGTTTCTGATAATTCTCTTTACTATTTCTCTCAAATGGGTGGACAACAGACTACATTAATTCGTTTAAACAAACTGGAGAAAAACTCTATTCATCTTCCCATACCTACTGCTTTTTCAGTTTCTCCTTCAGATCAATGTGCTTTGATATACGCCAATGCAAATGGATTAGAAGATTATGATTTTGGACTCTATATCGGTCATTTCCCCGGCCCATTCAACAAAGTTGATGATATTCACAGACCACTTTCCTGCGAGTGGATGGATGATGAAACTTTGTTTTTCACCTTTTTAGAAAAAGGGGGAACGGGTTTGGCTTCGTATAATATTTTTACTCATGAAATTTCTTATTTCCTTTCCCCCAGCCCTGATTTTTATATCAACAATATCAGCTGTTATGATCAACGATTGATTATGTCTATTACTTATAACAAAAATGCTGATATTTACGAATTAGATGTCCAAAGCAATCAATTGGACGTATTATTCCAGACACAGGCTAATGAAATAGATGTTTTTCTTTGTTCTGAGGGAATCCTCTACGCCTGTGATCAAGATGGCCAGTATGACATTTATCACTTTAATGAAACTCAATCAACCCAAAAAAAGCTGACAGATTCTCATTTTGGTGCCTTTAAACCAGTATTTTTTGAAGGGCAATTTTATTTCCGATCTTATTCAGGTAAAGGCTTTGATTTTAATCGACTAATTCACACAGCTAACGTCGAAAAAACTATCCAGACAAATAAAATCAGTTATTCTGAATTGGTTTTAAAGGAAAACCTTGCAGTTGATAATGTACTCAAAGAATGGAAAACAGAGTACACACCTTTCCCAATACCACGTTTTGGCATTCCCGCATTATTTCTCTTGAATAATCACTTAATAGGCGTTACAGGTTTTGCCGGTTGGGATGACTTAAAAGAATGGATTTGGTATGGTTATTTAGGTTCGTTAGGGGAGATATACACTTGGGATTATTCAATCATACACCGAGGGTTTCCGGATTTTCAATTAACTTGGAATGGAAATCAATCATACGAAGAACTCAAAGCAGCTTTTCATTTTCCATTCATGTTACGAAATGATCAAAGAAATGCCTATGTCGAAACAGCAATTAATATGGGAATCAATCACACTTCAGATGATTTATCCTGGAAAATGATTACAGATGTCTACCTGCATCAGGCTTATCAACCAATCGTTTACCCAGACAACCCCATTTCTGTACCACAATTCTTGCAAGTCATACAGCTTGGCACGTCGGGATTTTTCTCTCAAACCGGGATTGGACTACCTTTACCAGCTTCAATGATCGGTATGATCAGTCAAAGAACAGCCTATTCGAAAACATCATTACAAGCTGAAGCCTGGTATCCTATGAACTTTATTTCAAGTGTAGGAACATCTGAGGGAAAATTCAAGATATCATCACCAATTGCACATTTCGGACTAAACATCGATCTTTCGAAACAAATGCCATTTGCCGGTATTATTGGAATTTGGTATGATGTCGGAATCCAATACTGGCTGGATTTTAGGCTTAGCATCGATTTGGTTATCGGCGATCAAATTATTCCAAAGATCGGAATTCAAAACACCCTTTTGGGATCAATTTGATTATCATAGACAGATCAATTGATTTAAATGAAGGAAAGGAGTGAAGATGATTCAAGTAAAAGACCTATCATTTGCATATGATATACGAACAAAACCGGTTTTATCCAATATATCCCTTGAAATAAATCGTGGAGAATTCTTTGGCATTATTGGACCAAACGGAGCGGGGAAAACAACCCTTTTTAAGTTGTTGTTAGGATTTTTAACCCCCGCTACCGGTACCATTAAGATATTAGGAACAGTAATCAATACAATGAAGAGAAAGGATATCGCAAAAAAGATTTCTGCGGTGATGCAGGAATTTTCTCCAGCCTATGATTTTACCGTTGAAGAAATTGTCCATTTAGGAAGGACCCCTTATCTTAATCTGTTTTCAGACGAATCAAAAGAAGACTGTCTGATGGTCAAAAGAGCTATCATGGAAGCGGAACTAGAAGGTTTTGAGGACAAACTCTTTAATCGCCTTAGCGGAGGAGAAAAACAGAGGGTATTAATCGCAAAGTGCTTTGCCCAGAATACTCCCATTATTTTATTAGATGAATTTGCCGCTCATCTGGATATCGGTCATGTTCAACAGTTGATTCAACGAGTATATAAAAAAAACAAGGAAGATGGTATAACAGTGGTGGGTATTTTTCACGATATCAACATTGCTTCACTCTATTGCGATAGAATCGCCGTTCTAAATGATTCTTATCTTGAGAATGTGGGTGCCCCCAGCGATGTCATCAACAATCGACTATTGGAGAATGTTTATCATGCCGATTCCTATATTGTGTACCATGAAGATAACGGTAAGCCACAGGTGCTTTTAAGGAAATAGATGATGTTTAGACTAGCTAAATTAACACTAACAGTTAAAATCAGTGGTGTTTTTTCACTTAAAGAAAAAAGATCCATCATAAACCGGATTAAAACCTTTATCATTAGCGCAAACAACACATGTGTTGCCGAAAGTCATCATCAAGATTCACTTGATTACATTGGGCTGACTATCGGTATTTTAGCCAGCAAAAATGACTATCTACAATCGATTGCATCAAAATACATCGAGGAGATCGAAGTAATCAGTGAAGGGTTTGTGGAAAAAAAACAAATGGAAAGCATTTAAACGGGTGAAAAAGTTATTTCACCCGTTGATCATGTGATTTTATTTCTGATTTTTTTTACAATTGGCACATTTCCCGTAAAACTTTATGTTGTGATCCTCTGGTTCAAATCCCATTTCATTTGTTACCATTTCTTCTATCTTCTCTACCAGCTTATCGGGTATGGTGATTGTATCACCACAATCCGTACAAATAACATGATGTTTACCGTGTTTATTAGAATCAGCCAACTCAAAACGAACAATGCCTTCATCAATTTCAATCTTTCTTAATAATCCCAAATCGCTTAACAACTCTACCGTTCGATAAACAGTTGCTTTACTTATTCTGGATCTCTTGTCCAATAATTTTCTGTATACTTCTTCAACACTTAGATGATCTTCAGGAGATTCAGCGAAAATTTTCATAATAAGCTCCCTTTGAGCCGTTATACGAAAATTTCTATCCTTTAATTCTTTTCTCAAAATATCATTTACCATTTCTTTCTTGAGCACCTCCCATATGCTACATCTTAACTAATGATAATTTTATCAGTTTTATGTTGCAAATAAACATAATGATAATTATTTTTTTGTTAATTTTTACTGTTGTATCTGGAAATAATTATCGTTCCAACAACATTCAATACGAGTAATACCACAACGATATCCAGAATATATGATAAATCGTTGATCATTGCATAAATTAGAAATAGAACCAAAACTTTCATGCCAATGGAGTTCATTTGAACGAGTATATTCCAATTATTTTTTTTTATCAACGAATGTAGAACCTGTAAACCAATGAGAACCATTAACAAGATAAACATGAGGGTATCGATCAAAGTCCCTCTCCTCTGTAAGCGACATAACTAGTTTGTGTTTCATAAACCTTAATTTCATACAAATGATACTTATCAGTCTTTAAATCCCCTTGAACCCTATCCCAAATCCAAATTGCGATATTCTCGGCACTAGGTTGTTCGATCAACTCATTGAGATAAGAATGATCAAGAACATCCAAAGCTCGTTTCTTAACAATCTCTTTTAATTGTATAAAATCAAGAACCATCATTTCTTCATTTAATTCGCCAGATACCGTTACATCCAAACGATAGGTATGGCCATGTAACTTCTCGCATTTGCCGTGATAATGAATCAAGTTATGAGCAGCATCAAATTTAAAGATTTTCGTAACGAACATCCACTATCCCTCTCTCATTTCCAAGTTTTCTTCTTCAAAAATCTTAACAACTGCTTTGAAGTTTTTATTCAACTCTTCCTCGCTGAGTGTGTGATCAGTCGATCGAAATAAAACTGATAATGTGATGCTGTTAAAACCTTTTGGTATGCTTTTCCCGCTGTAAACATCAATGATGGTTACATTTTCAACAAACTCTATCTCTCTGATCTTTTTAATGATATGTCCTATTTCAGTTCCCTTTCCTACTAGAACTGAAAAGTCTTTTCGACTTGCAGGGAAATTCGTTCCCAAAATGGACCTCCATCTTTTCTTGGATATCTTTTGAAGAGAGTGCAACGTATTAAGATCCAGTTCACACATGTATGTGCCTTCAGTAATCGAAAATGACTGAAGAATCTCATTTCTAATCAATCCAAAAAAACCAATCTCTTGGCCGTTGAACATGATAATGGCGGACTGTGCCGGATACATAATCTGTGTATAAATAGTACCATTTTTGGGCCTTTCAAAGATAATTTTTTCATTATCTATTTCCAAATGTCTTAAAATCTCCTCTATTGAACCCTTGAAATTAAAAAAATCCACATGTTTTTTTGATTGATAATCTTCAGGATCAATTTTCCCCGACGACGCCATTACCAGACGCTCCTGCTCTTGGAAATCCCCTGTATCATCCAGCAGAAAAGAGGTTCCAGTTTCAAAAAGCTTCAGGTCATACTGTTGATGAGAATGGTTGTATCCTATCGTTTTTAATAAAGTAATGAGTAATGACGGTCTTAAAACGGACATATCCTTTGATAGCGGTTTCAAAATCTCTATTTTATTTTTGTTCCATAAAAATTCAGTGTCTTTTGATATTCTCTGTATATCCTCAGGGTCAATCAATGAAATCGGTATTATTTCATGATAACCGGCTCCTAAAACCAGTTCTCTGATTTTGTATCTGAAGGATTGAAAAGACTCTCTTGATTTTGATATACCCTTTAAATAGGGAATAGAGGGTGGTATTTTCTCGTAGCCCACAATCCTTCCAATTTCTTCGACTAAATCCACTTCTCTTTCAATGTCTGGTCTGAAAGTCGGGCATACAACATCCCAACTCGGTGTATCCGATATCTTGTTCAATTCAAAACCGAGGTTTTGTAATGATTCTTCGATTTGTTCATCCGTATACTTGATTCCCAAAAGCCTCTCAACTTTTGTCTTCCTGAGAATAATCCTTTTTTCAGATACCGGTGACGGATAAACGTCCAATAATTGAGCCGGATGACCGCAAGCAATCTCTGAAATCATGTAAGCAAGCCTTTTGATAACATATTCCGCATCATTTGGATCTACTCCCCGCTCAAAACGATAAGAAGAATCACTCATGATATTTAACCTTCTGGCTATTTTCCTGATCTTCACAGGATTAAAATATGCTACTTCCAAGAAAACTGTTTTGGTCGCTTCACTAACACCGGTTCCTTCTCCGCCCATAATACCAGCTAAAGCGAGCGGATTTTCACCATCGGTAATCAATAGCTCATCACCTTCAAATTCAGGCTCACTTTCGTCAAGTAATCTTAATCGCTCTTTTTCCTTAGCTAATCTGACAACTATGGATTTGTTTTTTAGCTGATCGTAATCAAAAGCATGAACTGGATGGCCGGTTTCCATCAAAATATAATTTGTAATGTCAACCACATTATTAATGGGTCTTATTCCAATGGCCATTAAATCTCTTTTAAGCCATAATGGTGATTCTTTTATTTCTACATCTTCAATAATCATACCAGTGTAGCGATTACAGAATTGGGGGGCTTCTATTTGGATGGAAATAAAGTCTGATGTTTTCTTTCCGCTGCTTTGATATTGAAAAGGAGGCTGTTTGATTTCAACCTGAGATCTTAACAAGGCTTTTAATTCTCTGGCAACACCTAAAACAGATAATTCATCAGGTCTGTTGGCTGTGATTTCAAGATCGAAAACAGAATCATTAAGGTCAAACAGTTGAACAACATCTAGCCCGTTTTCAACCTTTTCTTCTAAACGGTAAACCCCTTTGGATTTTGATTCTAGTTTTAGCTCCTCTAAAGAACACATCATCCCTTGCGAAGGAATTCCACGCAATTGGGCATTCTTGATCGTAAAACCATCCCTTAAGGTTGCACCAATTATTGCTAATGGAATCATGTCTCCTTCTTTTAGAGAGGTATCTCCTGTTACGATCTGGTGCTGCTGATCATTTGTATCTACTGTACAAATAATCAATTTGTCAGCATTCGGGTGATTGTCAATCTTTACGATAGTCCCCGTATAAACTCCGTTAATCTTTTCCCACGGTTTTTCAATCTGTTCAACAGAAGTGCCACTTAAACTCAACATCTTATCCAGTTTCTCATCTTCGATATCCATGACATTAATGTATTTATTTAGCCATTTTTTGGAAATAAGCATGATTGTCCTCCTTAAAGTTCCTGTCTTAGGAATCTGATATCGCCTCTGACAAGATCTCTGATATCAGTCAGACCATATTTGAGCATGGTTAACCGTTCAATGCCGGCTCCAAATGCAAAACCACTCCAGATTTCAGGATCATAGCCAACCGCTAGAAATACATTGGGGTCAACCATTCCAGCACCAAGAACTTCAAGCCATTGTTCTTTTCCATACTTATCTTTCCAACTAATATCAACCTCAAAGCTGGGTTCGGTAAATGGGAAAAAGGAAGGCCTTAATCTAATGGCAACATCTTCAGAAAATAATTCTTTCATAAAATATTCCAAAGTCCCTTTTAAATGCCCCACGTTCACATCCCGATCTACAAACAAACCTTCAGTTTGATGAAACATGGGCAGATGAGTTGCGTCATAATCACTGCGATAAACCTTCCCTGGGGCGATAACTGCAATGGGGGGAGCTTCTTTTTGCATCGTTCGAATTTGAACAGGAGAGGTATGTGTACGTAATAGTCTTTCGTTTTCGAGTAAATAAAAACTGTCATGCTCATCTCTTGCCGGATGCCAATCCGGTGTATTGAGAGCCTCAAAATTATAGAAAACCGTTTCAATCTCAGGTCCCTCTTTCACTGCATATCCCAGTGAGATAAAAATATCCTCAATCTCCTTTTGGGTTTTTTTTAGTAAATGTTCAAATCCTATTCGTCTTCTTGTACCTGGCTGTGAGATGTCAACAAATAGTTCTTCTTCCAGTTTTTCTTTTTCGCTGGCTTCTAAGCTCGCCTTTTTAATGCTTAACTGTTCATTGATCACATCTTTGCTAACATTGGTTTTCTGACCGACTTCGGGTCTTATTTGAGGATCAAGAGTTCCCAACCGCTTAAGAAATTGAGTGGTCAGTATTCCCTTTTTTCCGAGGTATTTGATCCTGATTTCTTCAAGTTCCTTTTGGCTTTGTACACTTTCTATTTCTTTCAATGCCTGTTCTTCAACTTTAATGAGTTCTTCAAATATTGCGATATGCTTGTTCATATTGGCCTCCCGAGTCGCTCTTTTATGCGTAATGCCTTCTTTCAAATTCATATAAATCAATGCCCTTGACCTTAGCAAAATCAATAATCTTTTCTCGATCTCTTTCGCTTTTTGGTTTGAGTATACAGTCAACATGCCACTGCTGATAAGCCTGTTGAATAACAGCTAACGAGGGCGGAGCATCAAATCCTAATACTCCTCCTTTGTTTCTTTGTGTCAATAGTTTGAATCTGGATGCTGCAACTTCCAGTAATTCCTCATCATCCAACTGCGAATCGGCAATTGAAATGACCCTGCCATCCTTGACCCTCACAAGTGCATTCGTTTCCAGAACACGTATGATTTGAATAACTAAAAGGAGATCATCTCGATAACGATTTTTCTCCTGGGCATAAACCTGAATAATGTTCCCGAAATCCTCCACATTGTCCCTTTGCTGAAAGAGAACCTCATTCTCCAAAAAAATGCGATGGGTCTTTGAATAGTCAGAAATGTGACATTTAACCAACAGTTGAATATCAGAGTTCATCAGCAAATCATGCGCATCGTGATCATAATCAACGGCTACTACTGTGCTTATTTTATTTCGGATAATGTATTCAGCTACTGTTTTACTTAAACTACCCTTACAGATAAAAGCGGAATTTGCATGGTTTCTTTTGCGAAAATCTTCTTCAATCATTTTTAAATAAATCTCATCATTTTCCTTGTTGGAGTAAAATACCGGCTGCAAGTTGATCAACAGGGTAAACCCGCCGGTTGATAAATTCCTCATAAAATGAATACCATTAAATATTTGCCGATAAAGTCTTAAACTGAGGTATTCTTTCTTCAAAAATTCTACTTGATCAAACAAAGATTCCTCACCAGCTATTTTCAATAAAAAAGCTTCTTGATGCGGATTATCTCCGTATTTAAATTCTTCAAGTTTTTCTAATGTTAAGTGTTTATACTTCTCCTCCGCAAATAAAAACGACAATGCTTCATGTATACTTTCTTCATATTTCATCGTACTGTAAAATGCCTTAAGTGCAAATTTCCTTCTGGTTTGCAGCGGAATATCCCCACACGAATCAAAACTTTTAATAATCTTATCATAATCCTCCGGATCGACGATAGGAAGTACATCTCTGTAATTTTTTGCAGCTGATCGAATGATATTAATCCCCCCAATATCAATCTTATCGATCAGCTCAAACTCATCAAATGTTTTTTTCGAAAACTCACGGAAAGGACAAAGGTTGACCACGATCATGTCAATGTTGGGGATATTCGCTTTCACCATTTGATTGATATGTTCACTTTTGGACCTGTCCGCAAGAATTCCACCCGCAATTCTCGGACTAATGGTTTTGATCCTGCCATCAAACATCTCCACAACACCGGTGTAATCTTCAACGGATTGAACCTTGATGCCAAATTTTCTTAAGTATTCATAAGTTCCTCCGGTTGAAATAATATCCACACCGTTGTTATTGAGATAAGATGCCAAGTGTTCAATACCGGTTTTATCATAGACTGATATCAAGGCACGCTCGATATTCATTTCATCACCAGCTTGTTAAATACTTCTTTTGCTCATCCGTCAACTCATCGATTTGAATGCCCATGGTTTGGAGTTTAATCAATGCCAGTTCTCTATCGATACTAGCAGGAACAGTCATCAAATGATTCTCAAGCTTGCCGCGATTTTCCCATAAATGTTTCAAACTCATCAGCTGTACTCCAAATGAAGTATCCATAATCTCTATGGGATGTCCATCTGCTGCTGCCAGGTTGACCAATCTTCCCTGTGCAATCACATAAATACACTTTGAGTTTGGCAGCTTATACCCCATAACATTCGGGCGAGCTTCCCATTGTTCAATACTGTATTCAATGAGCTGTTTCATGGATATCTCAACATCAAAATGCCCGGCATTAGCCAGAATAGCTCCTTCTTTCATTAAAGAGAAATGCTCTTTTGTAATGACATTGATGTCTCCTGTCAAAGTGGCAAAGATATCACCCAACGCAGCAGCCTTTCTCATGGGCATGACTTGAAATCCATCCATAACCGCCTCAATTGATTTGATCGGATCGACTTCAGTTACGATAACTTTCGCACCCAACCCTTTTGCCCTCATGGCTACTCCTTTACCACACCAGCCATACCCTGCAACGACCACTGTTTTACCGGCTATGGAAACATTGGTGCTGCGAATAATACCATCCCAGGTTGATTGACCTGTTCCGTATCGGTTATCAAACAGGTATTTCATCATGCCGTCATTAGCGGCAATAGCGGGAACAGCTAACTTGCCGGCCGCATCAAGCGCTCTTAAGCGATGTACTCCCGTTGTGGTTTCCTCTGAAATCCCCTTTAAATTTTCAAGATAATTTGTGTACTCCGTATGAACGATTGTGGCCAAATCCCCACCATCGTCTAGGATCAAATCCGGCTCTAATTCCAATACTTTGTAAAGATTTTTTCTGAATTCTTCATCATCATTGGTATGTTTAGCATGTACAGTTACTCCATAATGTTCCCTTAAAGCATCAGCTATATCGTCCTGAGTTGACAAGGGATTGGAACCTGTAACCCATACTTGAGCCCCCAGATCCCCTATCAGTCGGCCAAGATTAGCCGTTTTAGCTTCAAGATGGCAGCAGACTACCACTTTCGCACCTTGGAACGGTTGTTCATTGAGGTATTTTTCTTTGATTTTTCGAAGAACATCCATATACTGCCAAGCCCATTCCATTTTCTTTACACCAAGTTCTATACTCTTGTTCATTTCATCACCTCTCCTATTTTCTGACTGCTTTGAAAGATCCTGTTTTAGCAAAGGTCCCACTACTGGAAGCAACTCCCTGCATACTATTGGCATCAGATATCACAGCATCAAATGATACAATCCCATTATGGAATGATTTACCTTGGAATTTTATCTCCCGATTATTAACAATGGTGATTGGATATTTCTCATCTGAAAAGGTACCATGCCAAAGAAGCACATAAGAGCCGTTCTCTAAAAATATCTCCACTGGATAACTTTCATCAAAAATACCGACCGTAAAAGAAATACTCCACGAGCCCGTAATGTCATAAAGTAGTTGCGTGGGAGGTATTGGACCGGGTTGCGGTTGATTAAGCCATTCCCATGTTCCGTTACTGTTGAGTACCACTCTTCTGCCATCATCAGTTGTTGCCATGATTGCCGAAAAAATAACCGTTGCTGTTACCAATAAAGCCATCAACATCACTGTTTTTTTCATAATAACTCCCTCCATCATGATTACTCTGATCATTCTATCATATTTGATCCATTCTTTTCTTGCCCTGCCCCTTAACTTTGTCAATCAACAATATTGGAATAACTTATTTTTTGGATTTGCTCTTCTATCAACGAATTTAGTCTTTGATCATTACTCTTCAAACCATTTAAAAACTGTTCATAGATTTTATTTTCTTCCTGGTTCAAATCCTTTTGAAGTTTTTTTTCTGCGTTTTTAATCATCCTTGGTTTCGAAATCAGAAGACCTTTTAACATCCACCGGGGTATTTTGATTTGCTTCAATGCATTGGTTGTTTGTTTTTTTAACCCGAAAGAAGAAGCAATGACTAGCAATACACCTGTAATAAATCCTCCTAACCAGCCTAAAGGGCCCGAAGCGATGAGAGCAACTCCCGAACCGCCCATTACTGTTCCGGAAATAACGCCCACAATGACTGAAGAAAGCATGGTTATTCTTGAATAAATGGCATCATTTAAAACGTTTTTTTGTTCATATGGACTAATGATTGTTCCTTCAGTAATGTTGCCTTGTTTAATATAATCAAAATGGATAAAAGAACGGCTGAACCAGCGACTTAATTCTTCTATGGTCTTTTCCTCAATCCGATAATTCATTTCTTTCTTAAATCCCCCATTTAGTTCATCCAATTCGGATTGTCTTTCTGAAAATGTCTTTTTAAATTCTTCTTCCAATTGACTAATCGAGCCACCTACTTGAAAATAATGAGACAAAACAGTATCAATTACCTTAGAATAAATGGCATAAACACCCTGAATATATTGGCTTAATGTATCTTTGACAACCTTTTTGTAGGATTCACCCAATCTTTTGGTCAGTTCGGTTTTATTTCCCAACAATTCATTACGAACTTTCATTTCATATAGTTTTGCCGAATAGCAAAGTCCCAATCCTCTGCTGATCGTTGATTCCGGGTCAGAAGAAGCCAGTATCCGAGTATACGGGAATTCTTTTTCAATCAGGTCGACAAAAAATTTCCATCTGCTGCTGCCTCCAGTTAGAATAATCAAAGATACATTATCAGAACGAATATCAAACTCCCTTCTACTTCGTAAAACCTCGTCAGTAATAATCTGCGGTAAGTTGATTCGCTCACCATTAGCCATTTTATCCAAATACTGTGACCCGCTTAGATCCAGCTTCAATTCATCGCTCATCCGATAATGTGTCATTTTATCGTAGAGATATTCAAAATCAGGTATGATCAACGTTCCATATGATGTTCTTCCAAAAACAATATTTTCAGTCAACTGGGCATGTTCGGAGGTAGCATGTAGAATCGAGTATTTTTCTTTCTGGTTTTTGAACAAAACCGTTCTCAAATAACCGCTTAATCCCTCATACTCAATAAAGGAAATTATTCCTGGATTTTGTTCCAGAAAAATGTTATAGAATAAATCATCAAATAAGACACCTCCGATAATCGGAGATCCCCAAACCTTTTGTATTTGGAAATTTTTAATGTATGCAAAATCCAGCGTTCCACCGCCAAAATCAATAACCAATACCCCGCCTCTACCGTCCTCTTTTGTGATATCTTTTCTGATGATATGATAATACAGCGCACCTAAAGGTTCCTCGATCAGAATCGGATTTCTCTGAACGATCTTGAATAAAATCGCTGACAATTTCTCAGTATGCGTTTCAAGGGTTTTGGAAGGCACTCCGCAAACCATTTCCGTGTTGTTGATAAAATTTTTTACATCGAAAATCTTTTGTTTGTTTAAATTTGAAAAAAGGGCATCTAAAAACAGCTCGGTTTCAGTCTCAGCTCTTTTGTTAAAAGCGATTCTCTGTTTAAATCCCGTTCCAAGGGTATATTTTTTTCGTTCTGAATGACTCATGGAATACCATTCTTCCAGAGCCGGTTGACCAAATCCTAAGACTTCGAAATTCCGTTCATCATACAACAATACAGAAGGTATTGAGGCATTGGATTCAATCTTGACATCATCGACAATAGGAACCGCTTCTGCTGCTGCAGAAATACTCATATGAGTGTTAGATGTTCCAAAATCAAGTCCGAATATATGTCTGATTTCCTGCTGATCATTTTCTCTCATTTTCTGACCTTTTTAACCTTTCCCCTAAAAAAACAACGTCCTTGATCATCTACCCATGCATCATATATTGGTTCAACAACATCACCCTCATGAACAATACCAAACACATCGTAATAGTCTGCATCCCCCTTTTGATAAGTAAAAACCGGTTCACTCACTCTTTCATGAATTCCCAAAGACCGCAGACTATTTAGAAAACTGTTGATAGACATTAAAGCAGCTTCTTTATCTTGATTCTCCTGGGCAAACAGCATTTGATCAATAGATGAAGTGATAAGCTGAGAATCTCCAAATAGTTGATGTGTTTCTAATTGTGGTGTGGTAGTCTTTGTGTTCTCGATATCCTCTCCGTTTTTTGTCCATGTGATGCAAAGATCCCAAATATCTCTTAACAATAAGGTTAATTGTGCTGATAAACTACGTTCTACCTCTTTTTCATTGTTTACCATTTGAGGTTTAAACAGATGAAGTATCCAAAAAGTAAAAAGTGTGAGAATGGCTACCCATAACCACTGTAGAAAAGAAATTCTGGGTTTAAAGACAACGCTCTTTTTAAGACCCGAAAATAAAGTCCCAATGGAAAAAACTGTCAATCCGGAAATCAATGTCCATTTCAAAGCCTTACTGATTCTGGGATGTCTAATAGATTTCGAAAACAACCAGACAAAAAGAGCTGCTCCTAACGGCATCCCTATCAACGGTGCAAATAATTCCTCTTTGAAAAAAGATCCCAGTGTATAGTAGGAAATAAGGCCAATAATGACTGCACCGATTAGAGCCGGAATGGCCAATCTTTCATAGGCAATGAATTCAACTTTAGGTGAGGGAACGTAGAAATCTGGCAGTTGATCGATTTTTTTATTCAGCTTCAATGTCAAGCTATACGGTAACCGTTCCAATCTTTCAGGATTCAGGTCCTGAAATTGATTGTTGATCAATTCGGGGATTAATTGGCTTGTAATCGCCTTTTGGGTTTGCATACGCAAGTTTGCTTGCATTCCCTCATTTTTTTTATAATCGATTTCCTTTAAAATGGAGGAAACACAATTTTGAATGCATAGGCATCTATCATTTTGCACTTTTTTCAAATTACTCACCTCCACTTTGCTTTAGCCAAAGAAAAGCATAGGGATCAATTATCAGTTGATCGAGCGTTTTTCCCTCATTCATCATGTCCTGAAAATCACCGGATTTTGGAAATTCATTGATATCGATTACTTGCTCTGTATCTGATAAGTTCACAAGTAAAAAGATCGTTTCATCTTCAAAACTCCTTTTTAAGATAAACACTTGCTCACTAACTAAAATAACTCTTTGAGAAGCTTTCAACGAAAGGGATTTTTGAGTTGTCCTAAATTCCAGCATTTTCTTTAACGGATAAAATATTTGATGCCTTGTGGAATCCACCGCTTTCAATTCAGAAAGAACCTGTTCGATTTGTAATTTCTCTCTGTTAATCGCTCTGTTGTAGCCTAACTGTTCAACCCCTTTTTTCCAGCTTTTTGAGCCCAAAAGACTGTGTATGTAAATTCCCGGAATTCCCTTTAAGGCAATGGCAATCGCATGGGCTCCAAGAAATTTTCGAATATTGAGGACTTCATCATGAGACCTATCTGACAAGGCATCGAAAAAATTAATATTCAGTTCATAGGGTATTTGAGAGCCGTCAACCTGACGTTTATAAGAGATTTTCCCGCCGTTTTTAACACACGATAGAACGATATCATTAACCTCCTTGACATCCACCAATCCATTTAAAGGTGTCAAGCCAATCCCATCATGCGAAGCCAGAAAGTTAAAAAAGGTGGCATCTGATGATGGGTAATCCAACTGATTCACCCATTGACTCAATTCTTTGGAAGATTGTTGTAAATAAGCGTGTAAAACTAACGGCGGGAGAGAGAAATTGTAAACCATATGCGCTTCATTTTTACCGTCACCAAAATACCGGATGTTATCAGAATGGGGAACATTGGTTTCAGTAATGACAAGGGCATTTTTAATCAATTTATCCAAGCAGCATCGAATCAACTTGACAATTTCATGAGTCTGTTCAAGATGTATACAGCTCGTACCCTTCTCTTTCCAAAGATAGCCAACAGCATCAAGCCTGATCAAACTGGCCCCTTGATGAATATAAAAAAACAGAGTATCAATTATCCGCAGAAACAATTTCGGATTTTGATAATTCAAATCAATCTGATCAGATGAAAAGGTCGTCCAAATCGCCTTTTGACCGTTTATACTTTGAAATTGAGTTGACAAAGGAGAAGTCCTAGGCCTTGTGACTTGAGATAAGTCCTCATCACCCTTCAACGCAATAAAAAAGTCCTGGTATTCAGCCGCACCGTTTAAATAGCCCTGAAACCACTCGCTTTTTTGTGAGATGTGATTGATAACTGCATCAAACATCAAATGATACCGCTCGGAAAGAATTGCGATGTCCTCCCAACGACCACAATCCTGATTGACTTTTTGATAATCGATGATCGAGAATCCATCATCAGATGAATAGTCAAAAAAAGGTAAAAGATGAATGACATTGAAAGTAGCTCCAACATAATCTTTAAGAAACCTTGTTAAAACACTAAGAGGAGAACCCTCCCCTCTTAGCGTATCTGCATAGGTTATTAAAATGGCATTGATTTCATCAATTGTTATCTTTTTTTGTTTTTTTTGGTCATTGTTAAACATCTTGATTCTTTCTTGTATGGCTTCATATAACTCATTAACATGTTCTGGATAGCATTTTTGAAGACTTCGATACATTATCTCATTCGCATTCACATTTATCACCTATGAGATTATAGCAGAAAACTCATGGGCGAAGAATTACTTGTTCAAATGAATCCATTGAGACAGTTGATCAATCACTCTTTTATCAACAAATCCAGGAATATTGTACTCATCAGTCCAATGAAAAACTCCTTTTTCAACCTTCATAAATAAATGATTGATGCCATCCAAAGAAATAAAAGTGAAATGACTGTCATCATTGTACCTGTTTTTTAGAGGCAAAAAATCTCCTTCCATAGTTGCCTGAAAATCTTCCTCGCCCTGTAAAACCAAAACTGGTTTTTTGAATTCAGATAAATCATCTATTGGACTATAATTATCCATTTCATAATAATACTCGGCTGTTAAACCAGCTTGTATCGGATAGTTTTCGTCCAGTTCATGATTTAAAATCATCGAAAAAAACTGTATCACCTGTTCAATCTGCTCATCTGAAATACCAAGGTGTTCTTTTGCATATTTGTTTTGATCGATACTAATCTGCGCCAACCTTCTAACGCCTGGTGCCAAAAGTATCAAACCATCCACCCTTTCGGATTCAGCAGCGATTTTTGGAACAATTGTCCCACCTAAGCTATGTCCTGCGAGAAAAATAGCAGTAACTTCTTCAATTGCAGCAGCATATTCTAAGGCCTCAAAAATATCCTCCACATATTCAAACTCAACCATATTTTCAATCTCTAACATGGCCTCATTAATTTTGGAGCCATATTGCGCCGTGCGCTTATTGTACCTGAGAACCGCTACACCTTTTGAGGCTAACCCTTGGGCAATATCCTTATAAGGTGTATTCGGACCGACCGTTCCGTTCATGTCAGTTGGCCCTGACCCACCAACAATAATAACCAATGGATATTCTGAATGGTCAACCGGAAGCGTTAGTAACCCCTCCAATTCCCAATCTTTGATACCAAATCGAACTTCCCTTTCTTCAATGGCTTCCGTTTGAACATAGTCAATGGTTTTAATTGGTGCAGGAACCGGGGCAGCGTAAAAACCGGCTATTTCAAAATCTTCATTCACTGTTACGGTAAAACGGATATACCCTTTTGTGGTCTTCATCGTTCGAAGGAAAGAATAATAACCTTCCTGTTCAATCAGTTCCGTGCTGTACTCTGATTCAGCCTTCCCATATTGGCTAATGATAAGACCGGCTGACTGCTCCATAGACTGTAGATTGAATACAGCTGTTAACTCTGCTGTTTGTAATAGAATGGCCCTTTCATAATCACCGTTCAAAAATGACTCCAGGTATTCTTCAAACACGGTTTGAACATCATCGTTTGCCATTCCCGTCAATAAAGAGAAAAGAATGACCAAACAAATTACTAAATTCTTTTTCATATCCTCAGCCTCCTTTAGTGTATTATAACAGATAGTACAGATTATGTCAATAAGAAACCATAAATACAATTGATCATGGGGAAATCAAAAGAAATATGATAAAATTGATCTTGAGTATGATAGAAGGAGTCGTAATTTGAAAACACTAAATTCTTATGTATGGAAAAACTCAATATCTCCTTTTTTTCTTGGTTTTTTTGGGTTTATTATCTTTGTCAGCGTGAATCTGCTGTATTTTCTTTCTTTGAACATTATCGATTATGGTATTCCTCCCTGGCGATTATTTCAACTCCTGTACTTTTTTTTACCCGAACTGGGAGCTGAAGCTATTCCCGTGGGAGTTCTGCTGGCTATTTTTTGGATTTTATCCCAAATGTCTACAAAAAACGAACTGATGGCATTACAAGTTCATGGAATTTCCTTTAAATCGGTTGTCATTCCCTTTTTGGTTTTCGGATTTATGCTGAGTCTCTTTACTTTTTTTCTCAATGACACGATTATTCCAATTTTTAACCGGCAAAAAGAAGCAGAATTATCCGATTTTATGTCCGAAAATATTGGTTATTCAACTATATCCAACAAGTTTCTACGTATCACAGGAAACAAGTATTTTTATGTCAAACAACCGATCAGCGAAGTCTCCTTAGATGATGTGATGGTCTATGAAATTAGAAATTCTTCAGTTAAAACAATATTTGCAAATGAACTAAGAAAAAGAAATGATAGAGACAGTTGGTTGATGCTTGATGGTCAGGTCGTTGATTTGGATGACGAGCGGGGTTTGACGTTAAATGTGACATTCGATGAAACGGAATTTGAGGAATTATCCGATGAACTCAGTGATTCATTAAGAGATGCCATGAGTTTGTTCAGCGAAGTCAATATATACGGGCAGCAAAGTAACAATGAACAAAACCCTTATAAATACGCCAGATCCACTGAACTCATCCAAATGTTGAAAAGTGAAGAAAAGTACCAAAGAGCTTTTTTAGAGTTGAATTCGAGACTAGCTAAATCCTTGAGTCCTTTTATCATTGCACTGTTAGGCACTTCCATATGCTTGGTTTCCAATATCAGAAGCAAATCCTGGAGTATCGTGATCAGTTTCCTGCTCATTGGAAGTTTCAAAGCTGGAGAAATCTTTATGCAGAGTGTTGCGTTACACAATGTGGCATTCTATTCTAATACCAGGTATCGTTTAAATCCTTCTTTTGCTGTTTGGTCACCGGATTTGATCTATATGTGTTTAGGTATATTATTTTTCCTGCTGTTGGATTCAAAAATGATGTATTTCATTAAAGAAAGATTTGTTAGAAAATGAAACGGAGGACTCCTGTTGAGTATCTTAAGAAGATACATTTTTAAATCATCGCTCATGCCATTTATTCTGGGTTTTTTTGGCTTTTTGCTATACGCCAATGTCTTTATTCTGATTGAAGTTTCATCCGAGATTATCAGAAATGATCTTTCTTTTTGGAGATTGTTTCCATTTATCTTATACCAAATACCAAAATACATTCCTCAAGCCATTCCAGTTGGGGTTTTATTGTCAATTTTCTGGTTATTGTCAAAGTTTGAGTCAAATAATGAAATTATTGCCTTACAAGTACATGGTGTGAAGCTGAAACGCCTCGTCACGCCTTTTTTAATCCTTGGACTCCTTTTATCGGTATTCACATTCTTTTTAAAGGAAATGGTAGTACCTCAGATATACAGAAACCAAGAGGCGGAAATATACCTATCATCGGGAAACGATAAATTTTTACTTCTACGAGACGATCAATACCTTTTCATGAAAAGGGTTTATACAAATCGAAACGAACTTAACGGTGTTTTTATTTACGACATCAATTCGGAAGAGAATAGAATGGACGTCTATTACGCAGATGAAATCACATATGATGATGAACGTGAAAATTGGGATCTTTCTTCGATGAGTTTTTACAGTGCCCTTGAAGATTCTAAAATGACTCAACAACCGCTCACTGAGGACCAAGAAAAGCAAATCATCGAAGACATCAATTATTATTTTATGCTAACCAATAAAAATATTTACAATATGACCTCTACTGAATTACTTCACATCATACGAGAAAACAACGCAAGAGGGGTACATAACCGTGAAAGCTTTACTTTCGAAGTGGAATTGCATACGCGTTATGCACAATCTTTTGGACCACTTGTCATTGCAATTTTAGGAGTCCCGTTATCCTTAGCCCTTAATATCAAAAGCAAAGCCTGGAGTGTGATCTTCACCTTTTTGCTCATCGCTCTGTATCAGGGTTCTACACAGTGGATGGCTGCAATGGGAAGAGCGGACCGATGGAGTCCTTGGCATCTCAACCCTATCATTGCAACATGGGGACCAGATATGCTGTTTGTTTTTATCGGAATGATCTTTTATTTTTTACTTGACACGCAGATTTTGTATCTGTTCAAGGAGCGTATTTCAAAGTTATCTGGATAGTTTAAAAAAGATAACGCCTAAGATAGTCATGAATGGTTTAACAATTTGTAAAAATCCTTTTCGCTGATCATTTCAATCCCAAGCTGTTTTGCCTTCTCAATTTTGGTCCCGGGGTTCTCACCAAAAATCAAATAATCTGTTTTTTTAGAAACAGCTCCTGTTGTTGTACCCCCTTCAGATTCAATTAATGCTTTGATTTCTATTCTGGTAAGGGTTTGAAGCTCTCCTGTAATCACAAATTTTAAACCTCGCAGGGTCGTCTGCTGAGTTACCAACTCTTGCTCAGTGGGATTTAAGCCTGCTTGCTTGAACTTCTTCATTAGTGCTTGTATCCTCTCACTTTTGAAGAATCTGAAAAGATTTCTTGCCATTTCTTCACCCACACCGTCAATGGTTTTCAGATCATCAACGTTGGCTTTAATAATTCCCTCTAAAGATCTGAACCGACGTGCAATGTCTTTAGCCGACTTTTTGCCAATGTTTGCAATTCCAAGACCGGTTAAAAATTGGTGTAGTTGTCGGTCCTTGCTTTTCTCTATTTCATTCATTAAATTCTTAGCTGATTTTTGACCCATTCTCTCCAATGCAATCAGCTGTTCTTCTTTAATAAAATAAAGATCAGCAATATCGCCAATCAATTTTTTTTCAACCAGTTGATCGATGAGCTTTTCCCCCAAACCTTCAATATTCATCGCCTCTCTTGAAGCAAACGCCTCAAGTGCTCTTTTAATTTTTGCCGGACACAGTGGATTCAAACATCTGATGGCCACCTCTTCTTCTTTTGCTTTCCCTACCTGAAACCCACACACCGGACAACAACCGGGTAATTCAATGAACTTTTCCTTCCCAGTTCTCTTTTCAGGAACAACTCTGACGACCTGCGGAATAATCTCTCCCGCTTTTTCAACAATCACAACATCTTGTATTCTAATATCTTTGTCCCTAATATTGTCAATATTATGCAAATTGGCATTTTTAACAGTTGTTCCCGCAAGGACAACGGGCTTTAAATGAGCAACAGGTGTGATCACCCCGGTTCTTCCAACACTCCAGGTGATAGATTCAAGTGAGGTCTCTTTTTGCTCTGCGGGAAACTTGAATGCAATTGCCCACCTGGGGCTATGTGATGTACTACCCAAATCATTTTGAGCTTCTATTTCATCCACCTTAACAACCAGCCCATCAATCTCAAAATCCAATTCATGTCTTTTTTGATTCCATAAACGCCAATAATCGATTACTTCTTCGATGGATTCACACCTTTGATGATGGCTTTCAACACAAAAACCTAATGCTTCCAGCCTTTCCAACTGTTGTGTTTGTGTTTTAATTCCATGCTTTTCAGGTTCCACAATAGAATAAGTAAAAGAACGAATCCCTCGTTTTCGGACTTCAATGGTATTTAATTGTCTAAATGTTCCAGCAGTGGCGTTTCTGGGATTGGCAAAAACCGTCAGTCCGTTTTCTTCTCGCACGCTGTTTATATGAGCAAATACCTTTTTACCCAAATAAACTTCTCCTCTGACTTCTATGTCAATTTGTTGCATGAGTTGTCTTGGAATACCAATCGTTTGCCTCAGATGTTCAGTGATATCCTCACCAATCATTCCATTTCCCCTGGATATACCCTTTTCAAGTTCTCCGTTGATGTATCTCGCTGCATAAGAAACCCCATCAATCTTGAGTTCGACACAATATCCAAAAGGTTGCTGAAGACTCTTGTTTATTCGATCAGCATAAGAAAATAATTCTTTTTCATTGTACGTATTATCTAAACTCAACATAGGTTGTGAATGTTCAACTCTCACAAAATCTTGTAGAACCTTTGAGCCAACTTTTTGTGTCGGAGAGTTTTTAGAATAAAACTGGGGAAATTTTTGCTCTAAATCAACCAGTTCTTTGAACAGCCGATCATATTCCACGTCACTGATTTTTGGAGAAGCTAACACATAATACTGGTAATCATGTTTATTAATCTCCTCTCTTAACCACTCTATTCTATGACGTGCCTCGTTGAAATCTTTCATCAGTTGAGTCCCTTCATATGCCTGATGAGGGCATTTGGATCATTGGAATTGAAAATTGCACTTCCTGCAATAATGATGTCAGCACCCGCCTCTTTAACTAAACTTACATTGGAGGCGTTAATCCCGCCATCAACTGCTATTGACAAAAGGTTGTTTCTTTTCGTTTTGAGTTCAAAAAGCTCCTGAAGTCTTCTAATGGAATTCCGCAAAAAGCTTTGCCCTCCAAACCCCGGATTTACGCTCATAAGAAGGACTCCATCGAGATATTCTACGATATCGTTAAGGAAAAAGATTGGTGTATGTGGATTGAGGGATACAAATGCCTTCATACCAAATGATTTGATCTGTTGAATAGTACGATTCAAGTGAGGACATACCTCTATATGGACTGTCAAAATAGCAGCGCCTGCTCTGGCAAAATCCTCTATATAGTCATCGGGATTTGTAATCATTAAATGGACATCAAGGGGAATTTGAAATTTGGAATGGATAGCCTTCACTACTGGTAAACCAATACTGATGTTTGGAACAAAGTGTCCATCCATCACATCAATATGCAACATATCGGCACTATCCAAAACCAGTTCAATGCTTTTTTCCAAGTTTAAAAAATCTGCAGACAATATAGAAGGAGCTACTTTTATCATGATTCCTCCAAAAAAAAAATCGGGGGCGTATTTGTTTTACCGCCCCATTAATGACTATCAAAAAAACACTAATCGTTAATTGATCTCTTCTTCCTCATCATCGTCAATCACATCTTCTTCATCAGCTGAACCGCCCATTTCCTCAAAAATGAAATTAACAGCATCTTCCACACAAGTTATTTTATCCGTATCATCTTCGTCTATTCTTATTCCGAATTCATCTTCAATGGCCATAACAAAATCAACTAAGTCAAGTGAATCCGCACCGAAATCATCGACAAACGTTGATTCAAGCTTTACATCATCACTTTCAAGGTTGAATTTTTCCATCAACATCTTTTTCAAATGCTTAAATATTTCACTTTTCGTCATGTATATCACCTCGATTTGTTTTTTAATTTTTGAAATTATAACATAGGTAACTCACTTTGCAGACGATTATTGTCCACCTTTTGGAATCACACAAATAAATTCTAACTCATTACTTTCGGATGTATTGACAAATTGATGTTCCACGTTTTCAGGTACAAAAACTGCATACCCTTTAGATATTGAAGAAAATTCCTGTCCTAATAAAACCTTTCCCTCCCCATTCAACACAAACACCTCATGTTCCCAAGAATGCGTGTGTCTTGGAGAATATCCACCAGGGGATAAGGTAAACACTCTTAATATGAAATTTGAAGCCCCTTCTTTTTCACCAATTACTATTCTTTTTTTAACTCCTTTAACTTCTGTTGTATTGATTATCTCGGGCTCGATTTCTTGCCACTTAATCGTCTTGCCTTCTTTCATTTATCTTCCCTCCCTATCGTTTCTTTGTGTAGTGTGGTTCTTAAACCCTTTTCTAGGTTCGATAACAACAAATCGATAAGGCTCTAGTCCTTTTGAGTAACTCCTGACACCGTTCATTTTTTTAATTGTTTCATGAACGATTCTTCTCTCAAACGAAAACATGGGATCAAGTTCTACCCTATTTCCTTGGTATTTAGCTTTTTTAGCATTTTGAACGGCAATCTTTTCAATGATTTCTTTTCTTCTGTCCTTATAATCCCCAACTTCCAGCAACACGATTGCCTTTACATCTGTAATCCTATTGACATAGATATTGGCAATATGCTGTAGAGCGCTAATGGTTTTTCCATGTTTTCCTATGATTCTTCCGAGTTCCTCACCGAAAAGGTTAATATAAATCTTTCCGTTTCTAATCTTGTATTTCGTTTTCAGGTCGTGATTGATTCCATGTGAGTAATTTAAAATGCTGTTGATGTATTCACAGACCTTTCTGGCAAAAAAATCAATTTTTACAATTATTTTTATAGAAGCATCTCTAGAACCAATCTTTAGAAATCCCTTAGAACCGGGATCGACAACTTCAAAATCATACTCATTAGTCCTCAAATCCCACTTTTTTTCTGCTTCTTCAACAGCAATTTCAACGGTTTTCCCCGATAATTCATACTCTCTCATCAACGACACCTCATTGCTTTTTTAAACTGGTAAAAAATTCTTTAACCGATAACCCGTGTATGTCGTTTTTCTTGTAAGCATAAAATGTAACGATAAACTGATAAAGAGTTGAAGTCACCCAATATAGTTGTAGTCCGGTTGGTAATGTGATAAACAGAAACGGGAATATGGCTCCCATTAAAACACCTTGAAGGGCCATTTTCGAATCTGAGGTGGTGATCAAACTGTTAAAGAATCCAATAACAGCTGAAATTAAGACAAGAGGAATATTCTCCATAAACCCGCCGATTGCCAGATCCTGCCATATGAGAAAACCCCGACTATAAATGAAAAGCTCGGATTCATATCGAATGACCGCAAAAAGCAAAAAGAAGAATGGCATCTGAATTAACATGGGTAAGCACCCACCTGCAAGGCTCACCTTTTTTTCTTTATAAAATTTCATTAAGGCTTCTTGCTTTTTCTGTTTATCCTCTATCTTCATGATTTTTTTATACTCAGGATCTTCTTCAAGCTTTTTCCTGTCAATCATGGATTTTGTTTGCATATGAAATAGAGGATACATTAACGTTCGAATAATAATCGTGAACAAAATAATAGCCCATCCATAATTACCCGTGATACTTTTTAGCCAATCGATCAATCCCACAAACAGGTAAAATAAAGGATCATACCAACTTGAAGCACCAGGATAACTGTTGATTATTCGTGAAATCCATACTGTATCTTCCGGAAATGCTCGATTGATGAAAGTCATTTTTTTTGCCGGACCAATATAACCCGTTACAGAGAGCCCATGATATGTAACAGTTAATTTGTTGGCATCTTTTGAACCGTCAATTTTGAAGAATGAAGAACTTTGAGCGTTCAACTTCCAAATAGCCAACGCTTTAGTTTTTTCATAATAACTGGTCATGATTGCTCCATCTTCTTGAACCCGATCCTCAGACACAAACCCGACTCTTGGGAACGCCATTTCCAAATTTGCAGGAATCTCACCGTTTAGTTCGACATTTATCTGGTATAGTGGTCCAAATAAAATAGTTATCACCTTTTGAAAAACTCCGTAATCAAATGTAACTATAATATCTTGATCAAATTTTTTAGTTTTATTCTGAAATTCCGAAATATCCGTTCCGTTTACCAATACTTGAGATGGAACAATTGGACTAGCCTCTAGAGTTATATAGAAACCATCATTATCATTTCTGTATATGAGCTGCTGAGTATCCATAGTAAGTGTCACTTCACTTAAAACACCTTCTTGGGCATTAAAGACGTAATGTGCAATTCTGGTTTTGACACTCAACATACCGTCTAAATAGGTAACATTGATCTCGTTGTTCCCAAAGATGACGGTAACAAACATACCAGACAACAGTATGATTATTAGGAAAGTAATTCTATTTAATTTCATCGATTTCTCCTCCTCTTTTGATTCGAATACTGATTGGGACTGGATCGTAACCCCCTCTACTTAAAGGATTACATCGGATAATTCTCCAAAAACTTAAAACAGTTCCCATAAAAAAACCATGCCTTTTATAGGCTATCAAGGCATAGGTTGAACAAGTTGGATAAAATCTGCAGGTTGGAGTTCGTTTCAATGGAGATAACCATTTTTGATAAAGTTTTATCATGAGAATCATCAATTTACTGGGTAGTCTAAGCAAGTCCTTTAAACAACTCCTCCAAATGATCGGCAATATCACGGTACCGCATGCCATCAAATTTTTTTGACATTCTTTTTCTCGGTAAAACAAAGACATCGGTTCCATTTGGGAATCGATTTTTATTTAATCTAAAAAACTCTCGGCAATACCTTTTAAATCGATTTCGCTTGACAGCATTACCGAATTTCTTTTTGACGCTAATACCAAATCTGCTTCGACCCATTTCATTTCTTTTAATAAATGCAATAAAATCCGCAGTCTGAATAATGCGACCCGTTTGGACGATGTCTTTGATCCGTGAATTTAACCTTAATCGTTCAGCTTTCGAAAACGAATGCGTGCTCAGAGTGCGATTCGCTTCCTTCCTTTTCTTCTTCTACTCGCTAAAACCCTTCTACCACCAGTTGTCTTTTTTCTTGCTAAAAAACCGTGTGTGTTCCTTCTTTTCCTGCGTGACGGTTGGTATGTTCTCTTCATAACCTGCCACCTCCTTATATGTTTTCATAAAATTCGCTAAATTATATCTATTTGAATAGTCAAAAGTCAAGTCAAATTTTATTTTTTTACCCTTTCGAGAAAAAAAGAAGAATCTTTAACAAATTCCTGTGTATTTGATCCTTAAAAAATGCTATCATTAATTCGCTGAATAAAGGAGCTATCTTAAAAATAACTCTGAGACTACTACAATTCTTTCTCAAGGGTGGTACATATAAAATCGAATGTTACTAACAAGGAGAAAGAGTTCTTCCGTTTATTGCAAAAGAGTATTCATCCAAATCATTGGGATATGTGGTTCGGTTCATTAAATATTTCGGATATAAAAGATGATGAACATCTGATAACTTTTGCTGTGGAAAATCTCTTTCTAAAAGAAAGACTGAAAAATAAATACGGAAAAACCATCGATCATGCCGTTCGTGAATTTTTTGGAAAAGAATATAGCTATCGACTTGATTTTTCTTCCCTTGATACTAACCAAAATATAGCAGAATCTCAACAGGCAAAGAGCAACAATAAACCTTTGATCCAAAGAAAACCCGTGGCATTATCCAATTTGAACAAAAACTACACTTTTAGTCGTTTCATTCCGGGTGGCGGAAACCTTTTTGCTTATAATTCAGCGATAGAAGTTTCCCATAATCCTGGCAGGTTTAATCCCATGTTTATTCATGGCGAAGTAGGACTGGGAAAAACACATCTTTTACAAGCGGTTGCCCATGAAATTATGCAACAACACCCCCAACTAAGAGTCCTTTACATAACATCCGAAGAATTTATGAATCAACTTATCTACTGTATTAAAACCAATACCACAGAAAAATTTAGAGAACGGTTCAGACAAAACATCGATGTATTACTCATTGACGACATTCAATTCCTCATTGGAAAAAACGGCATTCAAAATGAATTGTTTCACACCTTTAATTCTCTTTATGATTCTGGAAAACAAATCGCTTTTTGTAGCGACAGAAATCCAAAGGATCTTGGTACTTTTCACCAACGATTGATCTCAAGATTCCAAATGGGACTTGTCATCGAAATGCTGTCTCCCGATGTCAATACCAGAAAAAGAATTATTACGAATTTCTTAGAAGCTGAAAACATTTCAATGCCTGAAGATGCCATCGAATATTTAGCAGAGATTTCCTCCAGCAATATTCGAGAAATAATCGGTTTTCTGATCAAAATCATCATGGCTAACAGATTGCAGGGTAAGCCTGTGGATCTTTTAACCATTAAGCTTATCCTAAACGAAATCATACCATCTGCTCAAACGACACGGAAAACGCAATCTCCAAAAGATCATTTATTTGAATCAGTAGAAAAACTCTTTGGTATTACTCAAAAAGAACTGATTTCACCCACAAGAAAAAAACCGGTCAGCGAGATTCGGATGTTGGCCATGTATCTTGCAGTTAAAACCATGAAAGAGCCCGTCACCGGTGTAGCAGAGTGGTTTGAAAAAACACATTCTTCAGTTAACTATTCGATCAACAAGATCAATGAACTGATGAAAAAAGAAAACAAAAGAACGATAGAGAAATATGAAAGGCTTAAGAAACAGTTTGAAACTTCACAACCAACAAATATAGCTGTAAATGCTTAGTACGAAGAAAACAATCTTCTCCTCAAAAAAGAGGGGAATTGTTTCCAATATAGATCATTCAATATGAGGTACATACCAAGATTTCCTGGTCTGTTAATACAGCAAGGAAATCTTGTTCTTTTACGGCCTTGATCAAAGACCCCTTTATGGATATTAGAGGCTGATCGTTTTGATAGAACTGATCGCCTATCTGCTGAAATTCGATCGTTTTTTCAATCGTAAACCCTTTTCGAAGATCTATTGACTTGCTCTTGTAATAATAGTCTATAACACTTTGACATCCTTCAAGATAGATGCTTATTTTCTCACTCGAATCTTCAATAAAACGAATATCTTCAACTCCAGGTACTCGATAATCAAAAAAGTCCCGATAACCAAGTTCTGTGTTGATCAAAATAACCCTTGAAAATGGATCTAAAATACAAACGTTTGCTCCCAGAGTAATTGTTCTCAAAGGAAGATAATTGACCATCCTTGTCCATTGAGGTGACCATTTGCTTAAATCAACTGAAATAACCTTTTTATCAGACGTGAAAAGCCACAAGGCATTTTTAGTTTCTATCGCATCGATGATGAGATCATCTGTTGAAAACAAGGTCTGAAGCTCACAATTCATGATCTTTTGATCCGTTACGATCAGTTCACCGTCAAACCGCAGGACCTCTATTGGAATAGCCAGTATTTCATCCTTTTTTATATCGATGACGACAGAATGTTCTGGCTTAGTCAAGATGATCTTGTTTCCTTTAAAATATAATTCGGGAAATGGTTCTGTTAAGTTAATGCGATAGATGATTTGACCGGGATTGGGTTTTAAATTGATCTCAAATTTCTCTTTTTGTGCGGATATAAGGCAAAAATCTTCTTCATAATTGATATATCCTGTTTTCTCAACAGCAATTTGATAATCACCCGGAGGGATGGTAAAAGTATGATGATCTGATTCAACAGATGAAAACTCCTTTCCATCTTTTGTTATCGTTATCTTGGCAGTAACATTTAAAAGTATCTGCAGCGATGCCTCTTCAATATCGTCCAGCATTAACTGAGTATCTTTAGTAAGGTATAAATACTGAGAGTGATCTGAATATTGCAGCTCGTGAACCCCTTCGTCAAGATATATCTGAATCGGTGCCTTAAAGGCTATACCATCAATGAAAACGGTTTGTTCCTTTGCACTTTTCAGTGTCAGCCGAAATTGCGTTTGAGTCAAATCTAAAAACATAACCGGTGAAAAGGGGAGTTCTAGCTGTAAGTTTTCATTTTCAATTGTTATATCCATTTTTTGATCAAATATTTTAACAACTGAATATTCAGGGCCCCTGTAAAGGATGTCTCCATTTACTTGAAACATTTGATGGGTGTGTATGAGTATTAATTTAGGAAGATTTGAACCATGCTGGCCATAGGCACTCTGAAAAAACTCCTTGAACTGTTTGTTCAAATCTTTCGTGATCATAAATAGTGAGTTGGAATTAGTGATGGTATTTGATTCGTATGTGGATTCCAAGTATAAAAAACGATCCTGTATCTTCCTGGCTGTTATTATCAGCGACTTTCCTTCTCCAAATACAAAACCCAGGTTCTGCAAAACCGTTTCAATCTCATCCTTATAGGCCTGTTCGCCTTCGAAAGAGAAAGTGATCAGTGGTTGTTTTTCCCACCATTCCTTTATCGAAAAGCGATTACCATATAACTGGATATCAAATTGACCCAATATGACGGAATCAGCTATTTTGGGTTGAAGAATATTATGAATTTCCAACAACTGATAAGCAAATGCCCCTTGAACACAAAGAAGAAGAAGCCACATCAATAGTCTCAGCCTTATCATCAAATAACACCTCGGTGTCTTACAAAATGATACAAAATCGTCCATGTCCCTGAAAAAACCTTAAAACCGATCAAAAAATTCAACAGAATGGCATTACCTCCGGAAAAAAATGATCCTTCGAGAACTTGGGGGAAAAAATTGGAAAAACCGGCATTTGAAAAAATCAGACCAATTAATCCCGAAAGTGGAAGAAACAACATGATGAATTTTTCAATAGTATGAATTTTCAGACGATTCAAATTATCTTCTATTTGCTTTAAATCTTTCGATCCACTTAATACCAACAAACCGCTCCCAGCTACAACCCCACCGACAAAACCGCCTCCAGGGCCAATATGTCCGGTAAAAACAATGTAGATTGAGAAAATAAATGCGAGCAAAAAGATGAAAGTACCCGATGTTTCCATCCTTAAATCCACTTCTTCTGAATGAATGACAATCCTATTGATTGATTCATTTTGATAACTCATCGGAAGTTTTTCTAAAACCATATTTACACCAAAGGCCGCAACAAAAAAAACGATCACTTCGAAAATTGAATCATAAAATCGGTAATCAAGATAAATGGCACTGGTAATATTTAATGAAGTGTTTTTTTGTAAAGGATTTTCAAAATAGGGGTTTTGATGATTCTCGAACTGATTTTGGACAATATTAAAAAAAATGACCGCGCCGAACAAAACCAACAACAAAAAGACAACCAAAGGAAAATATTTCATCCGATATATCTCCTCACCATATCTTCAAATTCTCCTGAATTTTTTAATTCTTTGATGAACTGTCGTAAATCATCTGCCAGTTCAGGTCTATGATGTTCAATTAAGAAAAGATACTGAGATTCTTTCAGATACTTAAATGACTCTGAAGGCATTCCCTTTTTCAGTATTTCTTTTTTTATTCTCACCAGATCAATTTCTTCCGAAGAATCATCCTTAAAAATCTTTGTGTTTAACACTTCTACTTTGAGCCATTTTTTTTCATCAATATTCATTTTTTTAATATCGAAAATTCCACCAATTAGAATATCCGTTTCTTTTCTGTCAATTCTGTCAAGAACAAATGGCGTATATTCTGCTTCGAGATTCTGTTCCAAAAGAAAGGCTTTTAAAAGTTCGTACTCAAAACCTGTCAGATTATCATCAGGATTCTTGAATACCATATAGGGTGTGAGAATATATTTGACTCTAACGGTACCGGTTTTTCTAATGGCAATCAGAAAAACAAAGGTGGTAAAACCCGCTCCCAAGGCTAAAGAAGCAAAAGAAACATCCGGAGCACCCATAAAAAGGTAAGCTCCGGATGTGATTGTGCCAAATAGCCCAAAAAATAAAATCGATGTTTTCAGATTTTTCTCAAACAGCAGACCAATAGATAAACAAAGCGCCAATAACCAGAAAATTACTGAAAACATCTTCAACCTTACTTAATGACAAATACTGATTGCGAATCTCCGTCGTTATTCACACCAACTTCTACATATATTGCTGAAGGATAAGGCATGCCTAACAAACTTGTCAAAATATCACTGATATCAACAAACATTAGTCCATAATAATAATCAACCGTTTTAAACTCATTGCTCATACTGGCAAATTGACTATTTGAAGTGATAGATTTTGTTTCAGAGAGTTTATTATGCAGATTTTCAGGCTTTATCGTAGAAATCACTATTTTGTTTTGATCCAATATCATATAAGGATCAAATTCACCTGAACCGTACTCTTCCAAATATGGATCAGTCTCTTCTTCCATTTCGCCTGATAATTTCAGATATTTCAAGCCGTTTACAGCATTAAGCGTTTCACCAGATGAAACAATCATTTGTTCAATGTAAGCCATATCAGTGGTTCCAAGATCAGCATACAGATCTACTGCCATCTCCCCACTGTCTGTCATGCTGACATCTAAGCTTAATCGCATCTCTCCGGTCCAACTTTCCATGAGGTTCAAAATCATATCAATTGCTTCAGGCGGCATTTCTTCGCCGCTCATTTCCATGGCTTGCGTAAAAAGATTTCTCATCAGTGGATCCATGATCGTCCAAATCTTATCCATATTTCTTAAAGCCATAACTCCTCGGACAAAACCGGGAACATTCATCTTTTCAATCAAGGCAGACTGTGTATTTCCTGTATTAATAGCCATGTTTTTAAATTCAAGATCTTTATAATTATACTGATTAAAAGATTCTAACACCAAACCATTATTGATATAGCCCTTTGTCCATCCGTATTCCATTTCAACTTTTTCACTTAAATCAAAATCAAGCTCCATTCCGGAACTTTTTTGCATCGCTTCCATCATTTTTTGAGTGTCCATTTTGCCGTTATAGAATACCATCCAATTGTCATCTTGATAGAGACTTGAAAAAACAGCATTCGATTTGATACTATTATTTTTTGCGTTCAAAGCCATATCAATTGATTCTTGATCCATTGCAACCAATAGATGTCCGTTATCTTCGGCGATAACAACTGGCCCATTAGCTCCAAACTGAAGTTCCATTTGAAGGAGCTTGCCCAACGTTTTTAAAACATCTTTTGGACTTGCGGTAGGTTGTAAAATCAAAGCAAAATTAAGATCTTCTATTGATTCCATAACTGGCCCTAGTGCCATCATTGGATCCATATACATCAAGGCTTCAGGGTCTGACATCTCATCCATTTGCGCCAGCGCTTCGTAATTGATTTCACCGGCGACAAACAGTCCAATATCTCCTTTTAAAAGAGCCCATACATTTGCTGACTGAAATTCAGGATCAGCATATTTCATGCTCTCAACTTGTTGGGATAACATCCCTTCCAAACCCATATCTCTAAGCAGCAGACCAAAAACTGTTTGTTCCTTCAATTTTGCATAATTCTCTTGGTTATTCACTGATGTAAAAGCAAACACAGAATCAGAAGGAATATAGTCCGCTACATCCGCAAACTGAACCGTTACAAGTGCTAAAAGAACTAAAAAACCTAAAATAACTCTTCTCATGTTACACCTCCAGTTTAATTTATCCTCTTAGTTAAGGAAATAAACACATCTTCCAAAGTTGGTTCGTTGATTTTGATGTTTTCTATCGTTGAAAAGGTTTCCAAAAGTAATTGTTGTAATTCTTTCACTTTTCCACTTCCATTGATAGTAAAGACGTAATTCTTTTGATCTTCGTGTTTGACATCCAAAATCCAATTAGTGATCATGAGTTTCTCAAATTTTTTTTGATTTTCAACAAAACCTGAGACAGTTACTTTGATACTATCTTTTTTACGCATTTCAGAAGATTTTAGGTTTGAAATATCATCAATGGCTATTAAATTTCCCTTATCAATAATGGCTACTCTTTTACAAATCTCTTCTACAGACCACATGACATGAGTAGTCAGCAAGACGGTTGTGCCTGTGGAGTTAATTTCCAAAATAAAATCTCTGACCACCTGACGAGATTTAGGATCCAATCCATTCGTCGGTTCGTCAAGAATCAGTAACTGAGGCTCATGCAAAATCCCCCTGCAGATATTAATTTTTTGCGCCATTCCAGATGAAAAATTTCTGATCTTTTCATTTCGCCAATCCCACAAATCAAATTTGGTTAAAAGATACTCAATAGCTTCATGAGCTTTGCGTTTTCCCATGCCATATAAACTTGCAGAATGGATCAAATTCTCATGTGCGCTTAAATGCGGGTATAAAATGATCGATGCGGGTACATAACCGATGATCTGACGAATCCCTTTTCTTCTCTTATGAATGTTTTTTCCGAATAAAGTAATGGATCCCTCATCAGGCTCCAATATTGTTGTCATGATCCTGACTAAAGTGGTTTTACCAGCACCATTAGGGCCTAATAATCCAAATATTTCTCCTTTGTTAAAGCTAAAGGAAACATTTTTTAGAGCTTGTATCTTACCAAATTTTTTACCGATTCGGTTTATCTCAACATCTAAAGGTTCTCCCAAAAAAACCACCTAATGTATAATGTTCTTTCCTTTCAAATCTCCTAAAGAGCCTGCGCCGGCTATTTCAATTCTCTGCGTTTCCTTTTTCATTTTTTCCTGAGTCTCTTCCATCAACTTTTCATATGCCTCATATTCGGCTTTAATAGCCGACATATCTGCGTTAAACCAATTCATAATACTTTCAGTTAATCCTTCAACGGTATTGTAGTCGACATTTTCTGCAGAACCTAAATATTTCATAATGTTCAATTGCTTCCTGACAGCAACTCTTACAGTCTCTTTGTTGATCGCTTCACTATCCGCTAAAGCAGAACCAATAATATTCATTCTAAATCGAAGGTCTTCGACCGATGCGTTTAACCCCTCAATTCTTGAAATGAGAATAGTCATAATCTCTTCCAAGGACATATCCATATTTTACTCCCCTTTCATTTACTTGAATTTTAGCAACAGGTTATAAAGTCTCCGCCGGAACATTCACAACAACAATCCAAACACCATAAGGTTGCACATACCTGACAACAGGTGTCTGTGTCAGTTCTGGCATGCCCCGCTCTTCTGGAGAAAAAATAGCCATTTACAGTTTGTCTATAAGCTGCTTGATATTCCTGATTCTGCGGGTCCAGTCTGATCGCCTTTTCAAAGTAAACTCTACCTTGATTATAATTTCCCATGGAAATCTCTACTACACCCATTAAATAGAACCATTCTGCATCTCTTACTTTTATTTCATTCAGAATATTCCTCGCCTCGTTGAAACGACCGGACTGAATTAAATTTCGTATATAACCATAATCGTATCCGGAGGATTGATTTTGTGAATTAGAACTTGACTGTGTGTATTCTGAATCATAATCGTATTGTTTTGTATTTCCATTGTTGACAACGTAATCGTAAGCTTCATTTATTTCCTTCATTTTCTGCTCTGCCAACTCTTTCATATGTTTTTCTTTATAATAATCTGGGTGATATTGCTTGACTAATTTGTTGTAAGCCTCTTTTATCTCTTTTTTGGTAGCATTATGATTGATATTTAAAATCTTATAAGGGTCTTGATTCATGAAAATCACCTTTTTCCGCTTGATTAGTATCATCTTTGATCACTTTGTTAATCATTGCAGGCAACGACTTCGATATTATACCATCAATTTCTGTCATATAGACACCAAGAAATTCTCTCAAAAACGAATACAGATATTGAATATGATCAAGCAACAGAAAGAGTCGCCACCTTTCTTCTTTTCGAATGAACAATGCCGCATCATGCTTTTTGGGATAAGATAGAATAATTTCCTTATTCTCAAAGATAAGAGGATTATATTTCCAGCTTTTCAGGTCCCGTTCAATATCTTCAAATGCATCCAACAAATAGATGAGTTTTCCTATCAAAAAAGCAAAATGAGTTGTCTGTTCGGGCAATAATGTTTGAGTTCGTTCTGAGGTGTATAGAATGATATGTTCGAGAATCTTCCCAAACTGATTTGATAACTGGTCCGAACCAATGTGTTTCAACGCTTCCATGGCATCAAAATCTGAAAATAACCTATTTAAAGGGTTATTTTCAAGTGTAAGCTGATCATTCCAGCTGAAAGGAATATGATTAAGAAATCGATAAAAAAGTCGCTTAAGGTTTTTCTCATCCTTGATATTATCTTCAATTTTTTTCTTTGCTAAAAACACCGTAATTTCAGCACATGAAAAGTCAATTTGATTAGGTTTCTTAACACGCCTTTTGTTAATTGGATGCATGATACAAGATTCGTAACGGTATACAAAAACATGTTTACTCAAAGCGTGCAGCATTAGAGCAAGAAAGGTGATATCAAAAGATAAAATATTCCTTGAAAAAAAACCGTATTGCCGACCAAGAACTTTACAAAGGCAACAATACTGAGCTTTAAAAAGATAATTTTCGAATTCATTTTTTATAGGCCGAATATATCCAAACACTAATCTTTCCTCATCATTTGTCTGATACCATTAACAATGTCTTGATTTGATGTACTAACCACACTTAATTCTTTTTTCCCTAATCTTTCTGCCAGAGATTTTTTTGACTGACATTTAAGGATGAAGAGATCAATGTGGTTTTGGTTACATTTGTTAAGCCAATATTTTCTTGTATTTAAGGAAGAATCAGAGGCTATGAACATGATCTTATCTCCTTTTGAAAATAAGTACCTTTCCAGTTTCTCTTTTCCGTATATCAATGTTCCCATACGACTGGCAAAAGATAGCAAACTGAGAACTTTTTGTTCCGTTTCACAATCAGGAAGGCTTTTCAGCGTAATAACACCTCCATTTTCCTCTCATCGTTCAGAGATGAGAACAATAATAAACCAGTGATGATGGCATTTGACAGAGTAGAACTTCCCCCATATGTAAAATAAGGTAAGGGTAAACCGGTAACAGGCAAAAGACCAATAACCATTCCAACATTAATCGTGAACTGAATAAAGAATATTGAGAATACCCCGACTGAAATCCATTTCTTAAGTCCTTTCCTGATACGTATTAAGGTAAGGATTATCAGAAACAAAACAAACCATAGGATATAAAAGATCATCATTCCAAGAAATCCTTCCTCTTCAGCAAAAACAGCTAACACAAAATCCGTATGATCTGCTGGGATATAACCATAAAGGTTTCCCAATCCTCTTTGATATCCTTTACCAAAAACTCCTCCCGATGCAACCATCGTAATGGACTGTTGTGTATGATAATAGGTATCAGGATTTTTTGATGGATTAAAAAATGCGTTTATTCGCTCTTTTTGATAGGGCTTTAAGCCAAATGAATATACCAAAAACAGAATGATAAGCAAAAACAAGAAAAACACCATTATTCTTTTTTTGTTTTTTTCTGCTAAAAGATAGTATATTAAGAAAGAAAAGACAAACACCATACCGGTCCCGAAATCCGGTTCTAAAACGATCAAACCAACTAACGGAAATAACAAAATGGCATTGATCACTGACATTTTGGAACAGTCCGATGCGCTCGAGTATATGTATGAAAATAAGAGGATTATATAAGGTTTAACAAACTCAGAAGGTTGCAGTCCGCCAAACGGTGTTGAAAACCATCTTTTAGAACCACCCCATTTTTCACCGACTAATAACAGCAGCATAAGCAAAACTAAGAAAACAATGTAACCTGGCAGCATCAATCTTTCGACATTTATTTTTTGCATTATATAAACAGTCAAAAACAGCGCAAAAACAGCTATTAAAATCCAGTTGATTTGTAAATGTGGTAAGCGCATGTATCTCGAATTAATCACAGCGCTTTCTAAATTGAAGTACCCCATGAAAGTCAGCGAAAGGAATATTAAAATAATGAATATGGAAAAAACTGTCAATCTCTTCTTTGTTAACATAACCGCACCTGTGAAAAAGGACGGTCATTAAGACCGTCCTTCATCCAATTAAAAAATATTATTCGTCTAATATCTGAAGGAGGGCAATTTCACTTGCATCTCCCCTTCTCTGGCCCATCTTTAATATTCTTGTATAACCGCCTGGTCGACTTTGGAATTTCTTTGAAATTTCATCAACCACTTTGTTGGTTAATTTCCTGTCACCCAAGTAAGAATAAATATATCTTCTGGAATGAACCGATCCACTTTTCCCTTTTGTTATGACCTTTTCTACAAAGGGCCTTACCGCTTTTGCCTTTGGTAAAGTCGTAACAATACTGCCGTGCTCAAATAACGATCTCATCAAGTTCTTGATTAAAGCCTTTCTATGATCACTGGGCCTTGATAATTTTTTAAGCTTGTTTCTGTGTTTCATTTTGCCTCCTCCTTCTTGTTCGGGTAATTAATACCCTTGAGCAGTAATATTGGAGTATTCTAAATATCTAATGATATGTCGAATTTTTCCCTAAGCTTCTCATTGACTTCTGTCAGTGATTTCCTACCAAAATTTCTGATTTTTAAAAGTTCCTGTATGGGTCTATTGAGAAGATCACCGATGGTATTTACCTTATCACGCTTTAAACAGTTCAACGATCTGACCGAGAGTTCCAATCGTTCAATCGGTAAAGCAGAAATATCTTCATCGCCTGATTGAACTTCCTCTTCTTCATCATCAGTCTCAACTTCTGAAACTTCCACTTCATCGTTTGTTTCATTTTCTTCTTCCGGTTCAATATAAGAGTCGCTGTCTGCCAAGTCTGAATCACTAATTAATAAATCATCATCATCATAATCAGTTTTCTCCTGCTTTTCAGGGCTTTCAAAAATCATATCGACTGTAGTCAATTCCGGAAGATTTTCCTGAACTTTCTCAAAATGTCCGATTAGAATATTAGAGGATGCACGCAATGCTTCTCGTGGTGTGATATTTTTCTTTGTCCATATCTCTAGTATCAGCTTATCATAGTCTGTCTTTTTTCCCACACGAACGTCTTCATCCCTAAAATTCACACGCATTACAGGACTGAATATTCCATCAATAGGAATCATCTGAATATCATCTATTTCTTCAAATTCAGCAATCGGTACATAGCCTTTACCCATTTCAGCATACATAAACATCTCGAAGTCAGCATCTTCATTTAAAGTTGCAATCTTATGATCCGGATTGGTTACGATGATACCAGCAGGACATTTTATATCTGCAGCAGTCACTATTCCGGGACCCGTTTTGTTTATCTTCAACTCCACCATTTCATCTAATTTGATTTCTTTTCGAAGCTGAATCTGTTTGACATTCATGATAATTTCAAGAATATCCTCTTTTACGCCTTCAATTGTGTCATATTCATGAAATTTGTCAGGAATTTTTATCCTGGTTATTGCCAAAGACATGATGGAAGATAAAAGAACCCTTCTCAAAGAGTTCCCAATGGTTGTTGAGAATCCCTTTTCTAAAGGAGACAAGGAGAAACGCCCATACAGGTAATCCCCTTCTTCTCTTTCTTCCTCTATGATTAATTTCTTAGGCATAACATATTTAATCATACTTTTTGATCCCTCCCAGTAGAGTTTATTTTCTTAAACTCATTACAGACTTGTACTTGTCTGTATCAATTCAAAAGAAGGCCTTTTAAGACCTTCTTTATTCGGTATTACTTCGAGTACAATTCGACTATCGACTGTACATCAACTGGCAGGCCTGCTTCTTCTATCTCTGGGTATCTCAGGCATTGAGCCTGATAAGCGTCAAAATTAACGTCTAACCAGGGTGCAGTGCCTTTGTCTTTTGCAGCTGCAATCGCTTCACCGATAACTGACAGGGATCTACTTTTTTCTTTTAATTCTACAACATCATTAGGTTTTACTCTCATAGATGGAATCGTTGCTTTTTTGCCGTTAATTTTGAAATGACCATGTGTGACTAATTGCCTAGCTACATTCCTTGAAGGAGCAAATCCCATTCTAAATACAGTATTATCGAGTCTGGATTCAACAATCTTCACCAAATTGTCTCCGGTAACTCCTTCTTTTTTTCTTGCTTCTTCAAAATAATTTCTGAATTGTTTTTCCAAAACACCGTATATTCTTTTCATAGTTTGTTTAGTTCTAAGCTGCATACCGTATTGAGTCAGTTTTGTTCGTGATGTTGGTCCATGTTGACCCGGTACATACGGTCTTCTATCAAAAGCACATTTATAACTAAAACAGCGGTCTCCCTTAAGGTAAAGTTTTTTACCTTCTCTTCTACACAATTTGCACAGAGGACCTCTATATCTTGCCATTAAGTCTACCTCCTTAAATTTACATTCCTCTTCTTTTTTTAGGCCTGCAACCGTTGTGGGGGTTTGAAGTGGTATCTTTAATATTATTGACTTCTAACCCAGATGCTTGAAAAGTTCTAATCGCCGCTTCTTTACCCGGTCCGGGTCCATTTACTTCGATGTCCAGTTTCTTAAGTCCCATTTTCAACAAGTCTTTACCTAACTGATCAGCGGCTATCTGCGCAGCATACGGTGTACTTTTCTTTGACCCTGTATAGCCAACTGTACCACCACTTGCCCAGGAAATAGTATTGCTGTTGGTATCACTGATCGTTATGATTGTGTTGTTATATGTCGATCTGATCTTAGCTATCGCACGATCAGATAGTAGTTTCTTTTTCTTCTTTTTTTCCTTTTTCTTTTTTATCGCCATTTACAGCCCTCCATTCCTCATTTTTTCTTCCGGCCTATTCCGGGTTTTCTGCCTTTTCTAGTTCGGGCATTTGTTTTTGACCTTTGTCCCCTGACTGGAAGGCCTAATCTGTGTCTTCTTCCTCGATAACTACCAATTTCAACGAGTCGTTTGATATTCTTTTGAACTTCTTGTTTCAGTTCTCCTTCAATCTTGTAATTCTCGTTGATAAACTGAGTAACCTTTCTTATCTCATCTTCTGCTAGGTCCTTGACCCGTTTATCAGGATCAATTTCGGTATTTTTCAGTATTTCGTTGGCTCTTGTGGGACCTATTCCGTAAATATATCTTAAAGCCACAAATACTTTTTTCTGATTGGGTAATTCTACCCCAAGTACACGTGCCATCTATCTTTTTACCTCCCTTTCTGCTAGCCTTGTTTTTGATTATGTTTTGGATTTCTGCTGCAAATAATTCTCACAATTCCTTTTCTTCGAATTACCTTACAAAATTCACATCTTGGCTTAACAGATGCTCTCACTTTCATGGCAGACACTCTCCTTTCTCATTCCATATTGTCTATTCAATCAAGCTTTCTTACGGTAAACAATACGACCTTTGGTTAAATCATATATAGACAGTTCCACAACAACACTATCTCCTGGAACAAGCCTGATAAAGTTTTTTCTCATTTTTCCGGAAATATGGGCAATAACTTCGTGACCATTTTCCAATTCTACTTTAAACACCGCATTAGGTAAAGCTTCGAGTACTTTACCGTCAATCTTAATGACATCACTGCTATTCTTAGGCATTTATTCCCCCTCGCCTGATCGTTCACATTTCATGTCTTGTGATCTCCAGGTAAATCCTGGGATCTTTTCAGTCTTTACCGGGGCTACCATGATGTTCACTGACTTAACTCATCCAAGGTATTAAACACAATCTCATCTACCTTGTCAACTGGTCCAGAAGCATCTATTGTAACAATCTGATTCCTATTAGTATACAGTTTGACCAACGGCGCTGTTTTTTCAACATAAATGCGATATCTTTCTCTGACGGTATCCGGTTTGTCATCTTCTCTTTGAATCAGTTCTATGCCGTCATCGTCACAAAGCATGTCATTTTTAGGTTTTAGTGAAATCAAATTATAGACTTTTGAACATTTCGGGCATACTCTTCTGCTGCTGATTCGATTAACCACTTCTTCCTCAGAAACATCGAGAAAAACTACAGCTGATAGATTTAGGTTCAATTCATTTAATATCTTGTCCAAATCATTTGCTTGTTTAACGTTTCTTGGAAATCCGTCCAGAATAAAACCATTCATACAATCTTTTTTTGATAAACGATCTTCAACGAGATCATATAACAGATCGTCTGAGACCAATTGACCGGATTCCATTACGGATTGAACCTTTTTGCCTAAAGCAGACCCAGCAGACACGGCATCTCTAAGCATGTCTCCAGTAGATATGTGAGGAACGCCAAAGCGTTCCACCACATCTTTTGCTACCGTTCCTTTTCCTGCACCAGGGGGACCCAAGAAAATAAGATTTAAGCTCTTCACTGAAATCATCTTCTCCCCTTAAGTCTTCCTTTTTTCATGAATCCATCGTAGTTCCTCATGATCATATGCTGTTCCATCTGTTGAACGATGTCCAAAGCAACACCAACAGCAATCAATGCAGAAGTTCCTCCAAGCCAAATATTGATGCCAATCGCACCGGAAAGAATGTAAGGAATGATTGCAATAACAACCAAAAATAACGCACCCATAAATGTCATTTTGCTTAGTATCTTTGTCAGGTACTTCTCAGTAGGAGCACCTGGTCTGATTCCAGGGATAAAACCACCGTATCTTTTAATGTTATCGGATACATCATGAACATCAAAAGTAATAATACTATAAAAGTAGGAGAAGAAGAATATCAAAACGGCATAAATGGGAACATAAAGATATCCACCTGTTCCAAGCCATCTGGTTAAGGTAGGGTTATTGGACAAAGAAGCTAAAGCAGCAGGAATAATCATAATTGCCTGTCCAAATATAATAGGAATAACACCACTCTGATTAACCTTCATGGGTATATAGGTGGTCTGTCCACCATACACTTTTCTTCCGGTCACCCTTTTGGCATACTGTACTCTAACTCGTCTTTCACCTTGTTGTACATAAATAATTCCGACAATCATTGCAACCATAACAGCAATCATAATAATCCATTCCATTATACCTAACTGTCCGATGATTGCTTGTCCAACATAGGATGGGAATCTTGAAACGATACCGGCAAAAATCAAAACAGATATACCGTTTCCGATACCTTTTTCGGTTATTCTTTCTCCCAACCAGATAGCAAACATGGTTCCTGCAGTAATGGTGATAGTTGAAACAAAAACAAAGAAAAATGGTGCGATTCCTTCTACAACTAAAGCGGGATTTCTTGAAATACTAAAACTTAGAATAAAGCCTTGCAACAAAGCCAATCCTACTGTTAAATATCTGGTAATTTTCGCCAGTTTCTTTTTACCCTCTTCTCCTTCTTTTGACAATTCCTTTAAACTAGGAACGACGCTCATCAGAAGCTGAAGAATAATTGACGCATTAATATAAGGTGTAACACTCATCATCATGATGGAGAATTGCTGGAGTGCACCACCTGCAAATACATCATAAAAACTGAATAATCCGCCGGCAGCGCCCGATTGAAACCCTTGGAAAGCTGAAGACCATTCCGATAAGTTAATACCAGGAACCGGTATATATACTCCCAGTCGGTAAACAATCAGCATTAACAGTGTGAAAATGATTCTTTCTCTTAATTCCGGAATTCGAAAAGCATTCTTAAATGCAGTCCACAATTTAGATCACCTCAATTTGGCCGCCAGCTGCTTCTATTTTCTCCTTTGCGCTTTTACTGAAGGCATTGACTTTTACAGTCAGCTTCTTGCTGATCGTTCCATCGCCAAGTATCTTGACACCGTCCAACGTTTTTTTAACAATTCCTCTTTGCATTAATTCAGTAACAGTGACTTCTTCGTCATCGTTGAATCTTTCTTCAAGGATATCAAGATTCAAAACGGTGTATATTTTTTTATTAACGTTTTTAAAACCTTTTTTTGGTATTCTTACATAAAGTGGTGTCTGACCACCTTCAAAACCGGGTTTACTCTTCGCACCAGATCTTGATTTCTGTCCTTTATGTCCTTTTCCAGCTGTTTTTCCCAATCCTGAACCAGGACCTCTTCCAACTCTAACCTTTTTTTTCATTGAACCTTTTGTTGGTCTTAAATCTTCTAATTTAAGGGGCATCCAAAAACCTCCTCCCAATCTTTATTGTTAAACTATACTTCCTCTACCCTAACAAGATGACTGATCTTGTTGATCATTCCCCTAATTTGTGGTAAGTCCTCTTTTTCAACAACCGATCTTATTTTTCTAAGTCCAAGAGCTAATGCCGTTGCTCTTTGATCGCTGTTATAACCTATTGGACTCTTAATCAGTTGAATTCTTAATTTAGACATGTTTTTCACCTCTGTCTATGCCATTAAAAACTTCACGGACTTTTATATCGCGTTTAGCTGCGATTTCAACAGGGGACTCTAACTCTTTTAAGCCTTGAAAGGTTGCTCTGACAACATTTAAAGGAGTTCTTGAACCAAGATTTTTAGTCAGGATATTATGAACACCGGCAAGCTCTACGACAGCACGAACGGAATCTGAAGCAACAACACCGGCACCTGGAGCAGCAGGTTTCATTAATATTTCAGCAGATGTCCATCTGGACTGAATTTCGTGAGGAATCGTTCCCTTTATTATGGGGACAGTGATCAGATTCTTCTTAGCATCTGAAATAGCCTTTCTAATCGCATCTGGCACTTCTAAAGCGCTTCCGATACCTATTCCTACCGTTCCGTTTCTGTCTCCAACTACAGCAACACATCTAAAGTGAAGGTTTTTACCCCCACCAACAACCTTTGTTGTTCTGGTAATATCGACAACTCTTTCTTCTAATTCAACTTGATCTGTTTTCACTCTGTTCTGAGGCAAAGCAATCCCTCCTTAAAACTTAAGGCCGGCATTTCTAGCACCATCGGCCAACGCTTTAACTCGCCCGTGATACTTGAACCCGCCTCTGTCAAATACTACTTCTTCGATGCCTGCATCCTTTGCTTTTTTGGCTATGTCTTCTCCTACCTTTTCAGCGGCATTTAAGTCCCAAGTTTTCTCCAAGGAACCTTTTAATTCTCCCTTTAAAGTAGAAGAAGAACAAATTGTTTGATGCTTGGTATCATCAATGATCTGAGCGTACATGTGTTTTTCGCTTCTAAATACCGCCATCCTTGGTCTGTCAGGGGTACCAGCTACCTTCTTTCGAACTCTCAGATGTCTCTTTTTTCTAGAGTACTTTCTATCAGTCTTATTGATCATCATTTCACCCCCGATTAAACCTTTTTACCAACTTTAGTTCGTACAATCTCATCGACATATCGAATGCCTTTACCACCATAAACCAAAGGTTCTCTCCAGCCTCTAATATTGGCTGCAATTTGCCCGACGACCTCTTTATCAATTCCATTTACGATAATTTGGTTGGGTTTTGGCACTTCAAAAGTGATGTTTTCAGGTGGTTCTACATTGACTTCGTGGGCATAACCCAGATTCATGTTCAACGTCTTTCCTTTTAAAGCCGCTCTATAACCTACACCAACGATGGTTAATTCTTTCTTGAAACCTTCTGTGACCCCGATAATCATATTTTTTATATGAGAACAAAAAGTGCCAGTCATTGCTCTAAAGTGTTTCGCTTCGCTTGTTCTTTTCATTAATTCTAAATTTGGTTTAACATTAATTTCGTTGTTTTCAATTTGAATCAGAACTCTTTCGTTGATTGTCCTTTTAAGCTCACCTTTAGGCCCCTTGACAATGATAGTGTTATCATTTATGGTCACTTCTACCTTATTTGGAATCTCAATCGGTTTTTTGGCAAGCCTTGATATTACCTTCTTTTCAGCCATTATTCACACCTCCTGTAAACAATTTCGAACTACCAGACATAAGCAATAATTTCGCCGCCTGAAGAAAGTCTTCTGGCAGTCTTGTCTGTCATAACACCTTTGGAGGTGGTTAGTATTGCAATTCCAAGACCACCTTTAACAGAAGGTACATTGTCCTTTGTACAATAGACCCTTCTCCCTGCTTTTGAAACTCTAACGATTCCTTTTATCACCTGTTTGCGCTCTCTTCTGGTTCCCTTGTATTTAAGCATGACTCTCAATGTTCCTTGTTTGCCGTCTTCTATGTATTTGTAATCCTTAATGTAACCCTCTTCTTTCAGAACGTCACATATGCTCTTCTTAATATTGGAAGCAGGAATATCAACACTTTCGTCAAAGACGGAGTTTGCATTTCTAATTCTTGTGAGCATATCAGCTATAGTATCGCTCCACACCTGTAACTACCTCCCTTCTATTACCAGCTGGCCTTCCTAACACCAGGCAGTTTTCCCTCTAAGGCCATTTTTCTGAGACATACCCTGCAAATTCCAAATTCGCTGTAAACTGAATGCGGTCTTCCGCAGACTTTACATCGGCTGTATTCTCTTACTTTATATTTTTTCGGCTTTTTCCATTTTTCAACAATTGCTTTTTTTGCCATTCTTACCCTCCTATTATCCTCTTTTAAAAGGCATACCCATTAGTTCAAGCAGTTTCCTGGCTTCTTCGTTTGTCCTCGCAGTCGTGGCGATGATTATATCCATCCCTTGAATCCGCTTGACATTTTCAGGTCTTATCTCAGGAAATATTACTTGTTCAGAAAGGCCAAATGCGTAATTTCCTCTTCCGTCAAATGAATTAGGGTTGAGTCCTCTAAAGTCTCTGACCTTGGGTAAAACGATATTTAAAAGTTTGTACATAAAATTCTCCATGCTTCCATTTCTAAGTGTTACTTTAATTCCAACTGGCATTCCTTTTCTAAGCTTGAAATTTGCAATAGCCTTTTTGGAGTATGTAATAACAGGCTTCTGACCGGTAATTTCCTTCAATTCCTCAACATGAATTCTGAAGAGATCTTTATTTCTCGATCCTTCACCAATTCCCATGTTGACAACTATCTTAGCAAGCTTTGGTACTTCCATTTGGTTTTTATACGAAAATTCTTTCATCATAACTGGAATGATCTCTTTTTTGTATAACTCATTCAGAAAACTGTCAATTCTTACTGGCTTTTCTTTTTTTGCATTTTCTTTGTTCGCCATTTTCTTCCCAGCACATGAATATCCTTACAGGGATATTTCGCTGAGTACACCTCCTTGAAGATTAATCTTTATCAATTAATTCACCGCATTTTTTACAGTATCTTTTCTTGTTTCCATCATCAAGGACCTTCCATCCAATTCGGGTTTTTTTGTCGCAACTTGGACAAACAACCATGACCTTACTTGAATTCAAAGGCAGATCTGTATCGATAATGCCACCATTCTTTTCTTGTTGAGTAGGTCTTTGATGTCTTTTAACAATGTTTACCTTATCGACTATAACCTTAGACACGGAAGGAATAACCCTTAAAACCTTTCCTCTTTTGCCTCTGTCTCTGCCGGAGATTACTTCAACGAGATCATCTTTCTTAATGATGTATTTGAATTTGTTTGTTTTCTTTGGCTTTTTCACAAGTGCACCTCCTTTACAATACCTCTGGTGCCAAGGATACGATCTTCATGTATCCCTTTTCCCTTAACTCTCTGGCAACGGGTCCGAAAATTCTTGTTCCCTTAGGAGCATTTTGATTGTCTATCAAAACAGCGGCATTATCATCAAATCTAACATAAGTACCGTCTGGTCGACGAATCTCTTTGTGAGTTCTAACAACAACTGCTTTAACGACTTCTCCCTGCTTAACGTTGGAATGCGGAATCGCTTCTTTAACAGAGGCGACAATGATGTCTCCAATCGTTCCAAAGTTCCTTCTGGATCCTCCGAGAATGTTGATAACTAACAATTTTTTTGCACCAGAATTGTCCGCTACATTCATGAGGGTTTCTCTAAATATCATTCTGAATCGCCTCCCTCAGTATTTACAACTTTGATTTCCTCTTCATCGAGAATATCTCTCTCTACAATTTCGAGAACTTCCCATCTCTTGTGCTTACTTATAGGCTTAGATTCAATGATTTTGACAACATCTGCGATCTTACACTTGTTCTCTTCATCATGTGCCATATATTTCTTGGACCTTTTAACCCTTTTTCCCGTAACAGTATGCTTGATCTGTCTTTTTACTTCGACCACAACTGTTTTATCCATCTTATCACTAATTACTTCACCGGTTAAAATTCTTCTGGGCATCGTCTACCCTCCCTTATCTTTTGATACCTAGTTCTCGTTCAGTGAGAATTGTCATAAATCTCGCAATATCTCTTTTGCATGTCTTTATAAGATTCGTATTATCAAGTTGTTTTAACGCCAATTGAAAACGAAGGTTCATCAACTCTTTCTTTTTTTCTTCCAATTTTTCGTTCAGCTCTTCATCGGTGTACTGTCTCAGTTCACTAGCCTTCATTTTATTCACCTCCAACGGCATGCCTCTGAACAATCTTTGTTCTTATAGGCAGTTTATCCGAAGCCTTTTTCAAAGCTTTTTTCGCCAATTCCTCAGGAACGCCACCTATTTCAAACATTATCTTTCCCGGTTTGACTACACTCACCCACATCTCAACATTTCCTTTACCTTTACCCATACGTGAATCCTGCGCTTGTTTTGTTACGGGCTTATCTGGAAATATTCTCATCCAAAGCTTACCGTTTCTCTTTAATGTTCTGACCATCGTTACTCTGCACGCTTCTATCTGTCTTGCGGTTATCCATTCAGCTTCAAGCGCTTTTAAGCCATACTCACCAAAATGTACACTGGTACCACCTTTTGCTTTTCCGGTCATTGTTCCTCTTTGTTGTTTTCTGTATTTGACCCTCTTGGGCATCAACATCTAAATTACCTCCTCTCTAACGGTGAAGTTTACTTATCAGAGGTGTACACCCAAACCTTTACACCTATTACTCCACTTTTCGTATTGGCTACGGTATAACCGTAATCAATCTTTGCACGCAGTGTTTGAAGTGGAATTCTTCCTTCACGATACCACTCTACTCTGGCGATTTCAGCTCCACCTAAACGTCCAGATACCATTACCTTGATTCCTTTGGCTCCACTTTTCATGGCATTTCTCATAACCCTTTTCATTGCCCTTTTATGCGATGTTCTCTTTTCAAGCATTGCAGCTACATTTTCTGCTACTAACAGGGCATCTGTTTCGGGTGTTTTGATTTCTTTTATGTTTACGAAACATTGCTTGCTTGTTAGTTTCTCAAGTTCTTCTCTTAAGACTTGAACCTCAGCACCTTTCTTTCCGATAACGATGCCAGGTTTGGCTGTATGTATGGATATCTTGACCTTGCTTGCACTCGGTCTTTCGATGTAGACTTCATCTACAGCGGCATCTGAATCAATTATCTGACCTCTTTTCGTTTTTATCTTGTACCGTTTATTTCTGATCATTGTTCTTATTTTTTCATCTTCTATAAGATAATCAGAATAGTTCTTACCGCCGAACCAATTTGCCTGCCAATCTTCCGAAACTCCTAGTCTAAACCCTCTGGGATGTACCTTTTGACCCACGGTTCAAATCACCTCGTTTCTCTTTCGTCATTTTCAACTGTCCTGGTCATATCTCCTACAACTACTGTTATGTGAGACATCCGTTTTAATTGTATATCAGCTCTGCCACGGCCTCTAGGCCATACTCGCTTTAGTCTTGGACCTTCGTTGACGTAAGTTTCAGTAACAATCAGATTATCCGCATCCAGTTCAAAATTGTGAACAGCATTTGCCACTGCAGAATTCAAAACTTTCTTTACCAACGCAGCACTTTTTTTTGGTGAGAACTCCAAGATGTCCATAGCCCTACCGACTTTTTCTCCTCGAATTGCATTAATAACAGATCTTACTTTCTTCGGGGAGATTCTAACATATCTCGCTGTCGCTTTAGCCTCGGTCACGGGTGTTTTCGCCAGCTGTTCTTTTCGCTCTCTATGAAATACAGATCTTTTGCTGTGTGCCATTTTCTATAACTCCCCTTTCCTATTTACCGACCTGTCCGGCTTTCGCTTTTTTGTCAGCATGGCCGCCAAATTTTCGGGTAAAAGAGAATTCACCCAATTTATGTCCAACCATGTTTTCGCTGATATAAACAGGTATATGCTTTAAGCCATTATAAACAGCTATTGTATGCCCAACCATTTCTGGTATGATCGTTGATGCTCGACTCCAAGTTTTCAGAACTTCCTTTTTTCCGGCCTGATTTAACATTCTCACTTTTTTTAGCAGTTTTGCATGTACAAATGGCCCTTTTTTAGAAGATCTACTCAAAGGCATTACCTCCTTCCATTATCATCTCTTTTTGGATTTTCTTCTTCTAACGATGAACTTGTCAGATGCTTTCTTTCCACGTCTGGTTTTATAACCCTTAGCTAATGTTCCCCAAGGACTCTGTGGATGTTTTCCACCTTTAGATCGTCCTTCTCCACCACCCATCGGATGATCGACAGGATTCATAACCATACCTCTTACTGTAGGTTTTATACCGAGCCATCTTTTTTTCCCAGCTTTTCCGTAAACTTCATTGTTATGATTTTCATTCCCAACTACGCCAACCGTAGCCTTGCAGGTTTCCAATACTCTTCGTAATTCTCCGGAGGGCATTTTTAGCAAAGCATAACCACTTTCTCTTGCCATAATCTGAGCCGCTATGCCGGCTGACCTTGCTATTTGAGCTCCTTTTCCAGGAACATACTCGATAGCATGAACCAAAGTACCCACTGGTATTTCCTTTAGCATTTTACTGTTACCTGCTTTTATTTCAGCACTTGGTCCACTCATTACTTCGTCTCCAACACTTAACTTTTTAGGTGCTAATATATATCTCTTTTCTCCATCACTATAATACAGTAATGCAATTCTTGCTGAACGATTTGGATCATATTCAATGGACATGACCTTAGCAGGAATTCCATCTTTGTTTCTCTTGAAATCGACGATACGATACATTCTTTTATGACCGCCACCATGATGCCTGACAGTAATTCTTCCTCTGTTGTTTCGACCTCCGGTTTTCTTTAAAGGTTCCAACAAAGATTTTTCTGGTTTTGATTTTGTTATTTCTGAATAATCCTGTCCAATGGCATATCTTCTAGTCGGGGTTGTTGGTTTATATCGTTTAAGTCCCATTTTCAGCTCCCCTTTCTATATATTAATAGATGTTTTCCAGATCAGGAATGGTATAACCTTCTTGAAGCTTTACCATTGCCTTTTTCCAACTTCTTGTTTTGCCTGTAAACTGTCCTCTTCGTTTGGGTTTTGGTTTACAGTTCAAAACATTCACTTTCTCAACTTTAACTTCATATATCTCCTCTATCGCCTTTTTAATCATCGGTTTATTGGAGCTTCTGTGTACTTCGAATGTATAAATATTGTTTTCCATATTCATTGTCGTACTTTCAGTTATAATCGGGCGAATAAGGATATCTCTGGTGTGGAGTTTAATTGGCATTACCCAACACCTCCTCAATCTTTTTAACCGTGTCTTTGGTAATAATAATCTTTTGACTGTTTATGATATCAAAAACATTCAAACCATCAATATTTGTCTTTTGATCTTGATTACCTGGATTGTCGACTATGATAACTTTTGAATCTTTGATGTTCTTACCTGATTTTTTTGTGTTCTCATACTCTTGATTTTTGAATGGTAAAACCAATAAAGTCTTATTCTTATCTACAGAAAGAGCTTCTAATACTTTTTTGAATGCTTTTGTCTTGATCTCATTCATTTTGAATTCTTCGATAACGATTAGATTGCCCTCTCTAAAACGTGCACTTAATGCTGATTTTAATGCTAATTTCTTCATCTTTTTTGGAAGTTTGATTTTCCATTCTTTAGGTTTTGGTCCAAATGCAACACCACCATGTCTTTGATGAGGACCTTTTAAACTACCCTGACGAGCTCTTCCGGTATGTTTTTGCGGAAACGGTTTTTTACCGGTTCCTTTAACTTCTCCCCTTGTCTTAGTAGATGCCGTTCCCTGTCTTCTGTTGGTGAGTTGCATGTTGACATATCTGAACATGACGTCGTGATTGGGCTCGATATCGAAGATATCATTTCTCAAATCAACTTCACCGGTACTTCGTCCATTTAGGTCGAGAACCTTAATATTTGCCATTTTTCCTCCTTCCAGCATAATGCTGATTGATTAATATGATTTTACTGTGTTTCTTAAATATACAATGCTGTTCTTTGAACCTGGAATCGCTCCTTTAACAGCAATCAAATTATTTTCTTTGTCAATTCTGACGATTTCTAAATTTTGAACTGTTACTCTTTCATTACCGTACTGTCCGGGCATTTTCTTTCCGGGGAATACTCTAGCCGGATAGGAATGCTGTCCGGTACTACCAAGTCCCCTGTGAAATTTAGAACCATGTGTTTTTTCTCCGCCAGAAAAGTTCCATCTCTTCATGACCCCAGAATACCCTTTACCCTTTGAAGTGCCAACAACATCGATCTTTGTTCCTTCTTCGAAAACCTCAACTGTGATTTCCTGACCTAATTGATAATCGTCAGGGTTTTCACATCTGAATTCCCTTAAATGTTTCATAGGCGCAACATCTGCTTTTTTGAAATGACCTTTCATCGGTTTTGTCATACGCTGCTCTTTTTGCTTTTCGAAACCAAGCTGTATGGCAGTGTAGCCATCTATTTCTTTAGTTTTTTTCTGACAAACAACACAAGGACCTGCCTGTACGACTGTCACAGGAACCATAATGCCATCTTTGTAAATTTGAGTCATTCCAATCTTTTTTCCGATAATACCGCTCATTCTGTACACCTCCGTTTATGTATCAGAGCTTAATTTCGACATCAACCCCGGAAGGAAGATCAATTTTCATGAGAGCTTCCACTGTCTTGGGCTTGGGGTCCAAAATGTCTATGAGCCTTTTATGAACTCTTTTCTCGAAATGTTCTCTGGAATCCTTATGCTTGTGAGGGGATTTGAGAACACAGTATACTGTTCTTTCTGTTGGTAAAGGAATAGGACCTGAGACTTGTGCATTGGTCGTTTTAACGATTTCAACTATCTTCCCTGAAGACTGATCAAGCAATTCATGATCATAACCCTTTAATCTAATTCGAATCCTCTGTGAGGCCATTAATTATTTCCCTCCAATCCTTAAAAATTACGCTATAAAGGGGAGTGGATTTACACTCCCCCGCATTATACACAATAATAGTAACGATATAATGAAATATTCGTTACTGTTGCTTATTCGATTATTTCAGCTACGACTCCTGCACCTACGGTTCTTCCACCCTCACGTACGGCAAATCTCATACCATTCTCAAGAGCAACCGGTTTTATTAATTTAACTTCACTAACGATATTGTCACCAGGCATAATCATTTCAACACCTTCACCCAGATCTGCAATCTCTCCGGTGACGTCAGCTGTTCTGATGTAAAACTGAGGTCTGTAACCCTTTGTAAATGGCGTGTGTCTTCCGCCTTCTTCCTTCTTCAAAACGTATATATTGGCTTTAAAATGCGTGTGCGGTGTGATAGACTTTGGCTTTGCAAGGACTTGTCCTCTTTCTACTTCTTCTTTTTTGATACCTCTGAGAAGACATCCAACATTGTCACCAGCTGTCCCTTCATCAAGTAGCTTTCTAAACATTTCTACACCCGTTACTGTCGACTTGGTTGTGGGTCTGATTCCTACGATTTCAACTTCATCACCGGGGTGAACAGTTCCTCTTTCGATTCTTCCAGTAACAACGGTCCCTCTTCCAGTAATGGTAAAGATGTCTTCAACCGGCATAAGGAAAGGTTTGTCAACTTCTCTTAAAGGTTCTGGGAAGTAGTCATCACATGCTTGCATTAACTCATAGATATGCTGCATCCATTCTCCCTCAGGAGTATCTTCCTCTCCAGCTTTGAGAGCTGAGCCTCTTACAACCGGCAAATCGTCTCCAGGGAATTCATACTTACTGAGAAGGTCTCTAACTTCCATCTCGACCAAATCAATTAATTCTTCATCGTCAACCATGTCGCACTTATTCAAGAAAACAACGATTGCAGGAACGTTAACCTGTCTGGCAAGCAATACGTGCTCCCTTGTCTGAGGCATAGGACCATCGGTCGCTGCAACAACTAAAATTGCTCCATCCATCTGTGCTGCACCAGTGATCATGTTTTTGATGTAGTCAGCGTGACCGGGACAGTCGATATGGGCATAATGTCTTTTATCAGTCTGATATTCAACGTGTGCGGTATTGATGGTAATACCTCTTGCCTTTTCTTCAGGGGCCTTATCAATCGTATCAAATGCTGCATAATCTGCAAGACCCTTCAAACTGAGTGCTTTTGTTATAGCAGCTGTTAAAGTTGTCTTACCATGGTCAATATGACCAATGGTACCAATGTTCAAATGCGGTTTCGTTCGTTCAAATTTCTCTTTTGCCATTTGTTATTTCCCTCCTCATTATTGTTAATCACTCTCATAGTATTATTTTTTATGTAAAATCTTTTCAAGTGTCTTCTCGTTTACTGGGTCATAGTGTGAAAACTGTATGGTATAAGTGGCTCTTCCCTGACTTAACGATCTGAGTATCGTTGCGTAACCAAATAGCTCTGAAAGTGGAACAAACGCTTCAACAACTCTGGCGTTGGATCTGGAATCAAATTTCTCGATTCTTCCTCGCCTGGTATTCAAGTCGCCAATAATATCACCCATGTACTCTTCCGGAGTCGTTATTTCAACTGACATAATGGGTTCTAATAAAAAGGATTTGCCTTTCTTCAAAGCATCTTTTAAAGACATGGAAGCGGCAATTTTAAAAGCCATTTCAGAACTGTCCACTTCATGATATGAACCATCATACAAAGTCGCTTTTAAATCAACAACCGGATAACCCGCAACTGCACCATCCTGCATTGCCTCTTCAATTCCAATTCTTATTGGATTGATATACTCCCTGGGCACACTTCCCCCTACGGTTGCATCTTCAAAAACAAATCCTTTTCCGCTTTCAAGGGGTTCATATTTTACCTTAACATGACCATATTGACCTCTTCCACCACTTTGTCTGATATATTTTCCCTCTGTCTCCACAGGCAGTTGTATCGTTTCCCTATAGGAAACATGAGGTTTCCCCACTCGTACATTTGCTCCAAATTCTCTCCTCAAACGATCAATAATGATCTCAAGGTGCAATTCTCCCATACCACTCAGAAGCGTTTGTCCGGTTTCCTCTTCTACTTGAACTTTTATAGTGGGGTCTTCTTCTTTCAAAGCAATTAACCCTTTGGCCAATTTATTTTGATCATCTTTTGTTTCTGGTTCGATTGCAATCTGTATAACCGGTTCAGGAAAAACCATTTCTTCTAATAATAGAGGCATGTCATCATTGGCTAAACTGTCACCCGTAGACGTAAATTTTAAACCTATCCCTGCAACAATTTCTCCTGCTGTTACTTCATCTACATCTTCACGCTTGTCAGAGTGCATGTAAATTAAACGGCTTAAACGTTCCTTCTTATCTTTGTTGATGTTTTGAACGTAATTTCCCTTTTGGAGTGTACCTGAATAAACTCTGAAATACGTTAATCTTCCCACAAACGGATCCGAGGCAACTTTAAAAGCAAGCGCAGCAAAAGGACCTGAAGGATCAGCCTTTAACTGAAACGTTTTATCAGAACCTTGTATTGTTACTTCTATCGGTGGTACATCTAGCGGAGAAGGAAGAAAGTCTACGATTGCATCGATTAGCGGTTGAATTGCCTTGTTTTTAAAAGCGGTTCCGCAAAGGACAGGTACAAATTCACCTGATACGGTAGCTTTTCGTATAGCACTTTTTAGTTTATCTACCGGTACATCCTCACCTTCAAGATAATGCTCCATGATAGTCTCGTCATAAGAAGACATTTTTGCAACTAAATCTTCATGCATTGCCTGAGCTTTTTCAAGAAGTTCTTCCGGAATCTCGACCGTTTCAAACGAAAGGCCTTCACTGTCTTGCCAAAGATGCGCCTTCATCTGGACAAGGTCAACTACCCCCACGAAGGTTTCCTCCGCACCAATAGGAAACTGAATGGGAAGTGGGTTAGCACCAAGTTTTTTAATCATGCTCTTGACTGACATTTCAAAATCAGCCCCAAGCTTGTCCATCTTATTCATAAAAGCAACCCTGGGCACATGGTATTTATCCGCTTGTCTCCAGACAGTTTCTGATTGAGGTTCTACACCGGCACAAACATCAAACACGGCAATGGCACCATCCAAAACTCTTAAAGAGCGTTCAACTTCTACTGTAAAGTCAACGTGCCCGGGTGTATCAATAACGTTTATCCTGTGATTTTTCCATATAGCGGTTGTTGCAGCCGAGGTAATGGTAATCCCACGTTCTTTCTCTTGTTCCATCCAGTCCATTGTAGCTGTGCCATCATCAACACTACCCAGTTTGTGTTTACGACCGGTATAGAACAATATTCTTTCTGTAGTGGTTGTTTTTCCCGCATCAATATGCGCCATAATCCCAATATTTCTGACTCTTTCGAGAGGAATTTCTTTATAGGACACTATATTTCCTCCATCTTATTATTTATCCATCACCATTTAAAATGAGCAAATGCCCTGTTCGCCTCGGCCATTCTGTGTGTATCGTCCCTTTTTTTAACAGCTGCTCCGTTGTTTTCTAGGGCTGACATAATTTCATCAGATAATCTGTATTTCATTGGTCTGCCTCTTTTTGACCTTACGGCAGCCAAAAGCCATCTTAAACCTAACGAAGTTTTTCTTGGTTCCGCAACTTCAACTGGGACTTGATAGGTTGATCCTCCCACGCGTCTTGGCTTCACTTCAACTTCAGGTTTAATGTTGTCCATTGCCTGTTTAAACATTTCAAGCGGATCCTTCCCGGTTTTTTCCCTGATAATCTCAAAAGCACCGTATACGATCTTTTGCGATTTGGACTTTTTACCGTGATACATCAATTTGTTGATCAAACGAGAAACCAACAAATCGTTATAAACCGGATCCGGTTCGATTGTTCTCTTTTCAGCTCTTCTTCTTCTCATTTATGAATTTCCCTCCTGCATAAATACATCATTTAGGAGCCTTAGTTCCGTATTTGGAACGTGCTTGTTTTCTATCTTCAACACCCGCTGTGTCAAGCGCTCCCCTAATAATTCTGTAACGAATACCTGCTAGATCCTTGACTCTTCCTCCTCGAACCATCACAACAGAATGCTCTTGCAAATTGTGTCCTTCTCCGGGAATGTAAGCTGAAACTTCCATGCCATTTGCAAGTCTGACCCTGGCAATTTTTCTCAAAGCAGAGTTTGGTTTTCTGGGCGTCATGGTAGTTACCCTAACACAAACACCTCTCTTTTGAGGATTCTTTTGTAACGCAGGTGCCTTTGATTTGTCTTTAATGATTTTCCTGCTTTTTCTGACTAACTGATTGATTGTCGGCATCTATTAGAAAATACCTCCTTCCTTGATTTTGAAATGAACCGAGCGTATTTTACTACTAAAGCGGGTGCGTTGTCAACCGCACCCGCTTTATTCTCAAAGAATTTACTATTATTTAACACGACCTAAATGAATTGTTGGATGTCAATTATCTTCCAATCTTTTTCTTCGTTTTTGGTTTTTCATAGGCACAAACAGAGCAGGGTATTTTCTGTACATGCTTTGAGAATTCATCCCTGAAGGAATTTACAATCGTTCTCAAAGGGATCGCAGCGGATTGTCCCAATCCACAAAAAGAAGTCAGTTCCATAGCATCAGAAATCATGAGCAGTTGATCGATTTCCTCTTCTTTTCCTTGTCCTTTGGAAATCTTATCCAAAATCTTTACTGAAACTCTGGTTCCTTCTCTACATGGGGTACATTTGCCGCATGATTCGTGAGCAAAAAATTCCATAACAGTTTTTGCACAATCAACCGCACAATTATCCTCATCCATACACAGAATAACGCCCGAACCTAAAGAGGCTCCTTCTTTTCCTGAATCATAATCCAAACCAATATTTAATTTCTCGGTATTCATAAATGTTCCAGCAGTTCCACCCGTTTGAACAATCTTTAACTTCTTTCCGTCGGGAATACCACCACCATATTTGTAAATCAAATCGAAAATGCTCGTTCCCATAGGCACTTCAACTAAACCTCGGTTGATGATATTACCTACTAATGTAAACACTTTTGTCCCGGCAGAGCCCTCCGATCCAATATTTTTAAAAGCTTCTGGTCCATTGTTAATGATCCAGGGAATGTTACTAAAGGTCTCTACGTTATTCACGACCGTTGGCTTCCCATAAAGTCCCTCAACAGGAGGATATGGCGGCTTCAATCTAGGCCTACCCGGTCTTCCTTCAATGGATTCGATCAATGCTGTTTCTTCACCGCAAATATACGCACCAGCACCCAATCGAACAGAAAGATCAAAGTTAAACCCACTACCTAATATATCCTCTCCAAGTAATCCCATATCATAAGCATCATTGATCGCCTTTCTGATGTTGTCGATCGAACCATAGTATTCGCCCCTGATATAGATATATCCTTTATTCGCACCCACTGCAAAAGCACAAATAGTCATCGCTTCAATCACAGAATGAGGATCGCCTTCCATAATCAGTCTATCCTTGAAAGTCCCCGGCTCTCCTTCGTCTGCATTACAAATAACATACTTTTCAGAGCTTTCTACCTTAGCAGTAAAATCCCATTTCATTCCAGTTGGAAAACCAGCTCCGCCTCTACCTCGGAGACTGCTCTTTTTGATCACATCGATAACACCCTCTGGCTTCATTTCGTTTAAAACCTTAGCCAAAGCCATGTATCCATCTCGGGCGATATATTCTTCAACATCTCTGGGATCAATAATACCAACATTTTTCAGGACAATTCTTTCCTCTTGATTGATTTTTCCGGATTCCATTTTTTCGTGCTTGATAACTGATTTGTCCACCATCAAATCTTTGACAATTCTTCCCTTAAGGAAATGCTCCATCACTAGCAATTCTACATCTTCGGAAGAATTGATCTCATAAAAAATCTCTTCAGGATAAACTGCAACGATAACGCCTTCTTTATAAACACCCAGACTTCCCGTTTCCAAAACCTCAACCATATCGGAAAGCTGGAAGTTCTTTACCGCTTCTTCAATTTGCTTCTTAAATTGTCTTGCTCCGCGAAGTGCGCTGTTTGAGTCTACAGAAACCAAAACCGTCTGAATTTTCATCATCATCCACGCTCCTCTTCACGAATATGATTGATGATCTGTAAAACCTTTTCATTGGTCAAATTACCGAAAAACTCATCGTTAATCATGATAACGGGAGAAACACCACATAAACCCAAACAACCGGTTTTCTCAAGTGTAAATAACCCGTCTGGCGTAGTTTGAGAAAAATCACATCCCAATTCCTTTTTCAGCGTATCAATGATTTCCTTCCCGCCAGTAACATGGCATGGCAAACTGTTGCAAACCCTGATTACATATTTACCCCTCTTTTCCACAGAAAACATGGTATAAAAGGTTAACACTTCATATACTGAGGACTCTGGAACCTTCAATATCTGAGCAACCTTTTCAGCTGCTTCTGGTGGAACAAAGTTGTGAAAATGATTCTGTATTTCATGAAGACAATTAATTAGCACGTCTCCTTCAGCCAGACTGTCATCCGTAACAACACCGTTTATAATTTGCTCGATCGCTTGCAATTCTTTATCTGATACCACTATCACACCCCCTGATGATCAATTATTTCAAAAACTCGAAGGCTGATTTAATAATCAGCCTTCTCTATTCTTAATTATGGTGATACGATACTGATTGCACCAAAACGACATACCTGAATACAACTGCCGCATCTTGTACAAACATCGCTATCGATATCATGTACCTTTTTAACTTCACCACTAATGGCACTAACAGGACACACTCTTGAACAAGCCGTACAGCCCACACATTTTTCAGGATCGATGACATATCTGATCAACGGCTTACAAACCTTTGCAGGACATCTTTTTTCCTTGATGTGTGCCTCATATTCATCTCTGAAATATCTTATGGTTGAGATTACTGGCTGAGGCGATGATTGTCCTAATCCACATAGAGAAGTATCCATGATATTTTTTCCTAATTCGATCAATTTCTCAATATCACCTTCTTCTCCTTCGCCTTGAGTAATCTTTTCCAGCATATCCAACATCACCCTGTTTCCTTCACGGCAAGGCAAACATTTTCCACATGATTCTTCTACTGAAAAATCGAGGAAATATTTGGCAACATCCACCATACAGGTGTCCTCATCCATGAATATCATCCCACCGGAGCCCATCATGGTTCCCAATTCTTTGAGTGTCTCATAATCAATTGGCGTATCCAAATGCTCCTTTGGAATACATCCACCACTGGGACCGCCCGTTTGAACAGCTTTGAACTCTTTTCCATTAGGAATGCCGCCACCAATATCGTATACAATTTCTCTAAGTGTGATTCCAATTGGGACTTCCACCAAGCCTGTATTTTTGACCTTTCCAGCTAAGCAAAACACCTTTGTTCCTTTACTTGTTGGCGTTCCAATACTGGAGAACCATTTGGCACCTTTTGTCAAAATCGGTGGAATATTGGCATAAGTTTCTACATTATTGTTGAGCGTAGGCTTGCCCCATACGCCAACTTGTGCTGGAAATGGAGGCTTAACCCTTGGTTGACCTCTTTTGCCCTCTATGGATTCAATCAAAGCCGTTTCCTCACCGCAGACAAATGCCCCGGCACCCATTCTTATCTCTAAATCAAAAGAAAAATCGGATCCCATGATGTTCTCGCCAAATAAACCCAATTCTTTTGCCTGTTCGATCCCTTCCCTTAACCTTTCAATCGCAAGGGGGTATTCGGCTCTGATATAAATATAACCTTTACTTGCTCCTATGGTATAACCGGCAATAGCCATGGCTTCCAAAATAGAGTGGGGATCGCCTTCCAATATGGAACGATCCATAAATGCACCCGGATCTCCCTCATCAGCATTACAAAGAACGTACTTCTCATCTCCCGGCACTTTTCTAGTTAAGTCCCATTTCAGCCATGTAGGAAAACCTGCGCCTCCGCGTCCTCTGAGTCCACTCTCTTTAAGCTCGGCAATAATTTCTTCAGGCTTCATGGAAAGGGCTTTTTGGAGAGCAAAATACCCGTCATGGGCAATATACTCTTCAATTTTCATCGGGTCTACAATTCCCATATTTCGGGTAGCTATTTTCACCTGTCTAGTGAAGAAAGGATGATCATCGTATGGATTTTGTGTTTTTAAACTGGATATTGGATTATCCAATAATTTTTCCTCTACTATTCTGCCTTTGAGAATGTGTTCGGACACAATTTTTTCAACATCCTCAGCAGTCAACTTTTGATAATAAACTCCTTCCGGATAGATGACCATCAAAGGGCCTGCATCACACATTCCCATACAACCTGTTTCTACTATTTTGACAACTTCCTGAAGCGAATATTTTTCAACAGCTTTTTGCAGCGCTTGTAAACAACTCTCTTCTCCGGAGGATATACACCCTCCACCAGCACACATTAATATTGTATTAGTTGCAACCGGCAACTCCACTCACCTCGCAATCATTTTTCAGATCAGATTTCGCCCTTTCTAACAAGCAAATCACTGACAACTTTTCCGTTTTTAACATGCTGATCAACAATTCTTGTCACCTGTTCGGGTGAAACATGACCATAAATGATAGGATCGCTGCCTTCCATAATAACTTCAACGGTAGGTTCCACATCACATAATCCCATGCATCCCGATTGTACAACGGATACATCATTGATACCGTTCTTTTCCAATTCATTAACAACCGCCTGAAGCGTCTCTTTTGCCCCGGCTGCTATACCACAGGTTCCCATTGCTACAATAATTTTACCTTTTTTCTCGGTATCCCTCATCTGAATTTCTTTAACGGCCTTTTCTTTTATTTTCATCAACTCATCTAAACTCTTGATCTTTGCCATTCACATTCACCCCCTGTATTTCTTCAATATCTTTGGTATTTCATTTGCCGTAACTTTTCCATAAAAATCTTTTTCACCAATAAGCACAACAGGTGCCATTGAACATGCCCCAAGACACCTCACACCATGCAATGAAAAATTCCCGTCTTCAGTGACTTCATCCATGTCAACTTTTAATTCTTCCTTAAATCTGTCCAATACTTTATCTGCACCTTTTACATAGCATGCAGTACCGAGACAAATCTTGATCTGATGTTTGCCCCTGGGCTTCATGGTGAAGAAATTATAAAACGTAACAACACCATACACCTGGCTTTCTGGAAGATTTAGTTTCTTTGCCACATAACTTTGAACCTCTGGCGGTAAATACCCGAACATCTCTTGTGCTTTGTGTAATACTTCAATCAGTACTCCGGGTTTATCTTTTACTTCTTCAATAAACGTGTCAAGTGCATTGAAAAGCTCATTGTGTTCTGCACATACGACATGTGATTCACCTGTTGACAACAGCAACACCTCCGATTCGTGATTCAATTCACAAGCTGATAAAAAAAAAGACAGCCCATGGACATTTGTCGATTTTCAGTTTTTCCCGAGTTATTATAACATATTGAAATCCGCTCTGCTATCAAATATTACTCAAGCCTTCATTTTTTTCTTTTCCTTAAATGAATCGCTTCAATTTTTAACCCTTTTGACTCAATATTCATTCAAGTCTTTCGCTTGATTCAAAAACTAATAGATAACATCAAAAGCTTGCAAACGATTGCATGGTCATTCTTCTTCTAAAGCTCTTAAAGTCTCCTTTCGATGCCTCGCTTGATAATCGTACAAGTTCCTTTCATAAATTTCTTCCAGCAAAGGAGAACTGATTAAGAAATCCGCTGTTGCCCGATTGGTTGCAACGGGAATGTTATAAACAGTTGCAATCCTCAATAGAGCCTTGACATCCACATCGTGAGAATGAGGCGAAAGAGGATCCCAAAAAAAGATGAGACAATCAATCACGCCTTCAGCAATTTTAGCTCCTATTTGTTGATCTCCACCAAGCGGACCACTTTTAAAGGTTTTAACCGGAAGACCAATTTTTTCTTCGATCAAACTTCCGGTAGTTCCTGTACCATATAAATGGTGTGTGGAGAGTGTTCCCCTGTTATAAAGAACCCATTCAATCAAATCTTTCTTTCTGTAATCATGTGCGATCAAGGCAATATGCTTCTTTTTGCCTATTTTGATTTTCTCTGTCATCTCTTTCCTCCATTAAAATAAAGAATATTGGGCATGTTCTTGCAATCCTTCAAAAGCCGTCATCTCTCTTAAAGTATCGACTGTCGAAACCGAAACTAACGTTCTCCGCCCAAAATCATCGACAGAAACGAAATCACTCTTTTCTCTTTCCGAAACAATCGATTGTGCTACCCGTTCACCCAAACCGTTGACCCTGCTTAGTGGAATTCGTAGTTTATTATCTTCAATATCAAACTGATTGATACTTGACTTTTTTATATTTACCGGTAAGAATTTGAATCCCCTTAAAAGCATCTCTAAAGCTAGTTCATTAACCACCCTTGAAGCGGTCAGTTTTTGTTTACTCACATCAGTATGCGATTCAGGATCCTTCAGCCAGTTCTTTATTTGTTCTGGTCCGCTTAGAATCAGATTAATATCGAATTCTCCACCCTTGACTGTGAAATATGTCGAGTAGAATGCCAACGGATAATGGACTTTGAAGTAAGCTACTCTAAAAGCCATCGAAACATAAGCCACTGCATGAGCTTTGGGAAACAGATATTTTATGGATTCACAGGATTTCATAAACCAGTCTTTGATCCCGTGCCTTTTCATTATCTCAACATCTTCTTCTTTTAAGGTTTTCCCCTTTCGGACGGTCTCCATGATCTGAAAGGCCCTCACATGTTCAATGCCGCTGTGAATAAGCATGTTCATGATGTCGTCTCGACAGGCAATTACCTCTGAAAGCTTTGCCACTTTATCATTAATCAAGTTCCTAGCGTTGTCAATCCAAACCCCTGTTCCATGAGATAACCCCGAAATTCTCACCAAATCAGCAAAAGTTTTGGGGCGGGTTTCCAGCAACATACTGCGTACAAATGTTGTCCCAAATTCTGGAATTCCCAACGAACCATTTTCTACACCCGGTATATCTCCCTTTTTCAAACCCAATGGTCGAAGACTCGAAAAGATTTCAATCGTTTCATGATCATCCATGGGAACATCCAGTGGGTTGATTCCTGTAATATTTTCCAAATAACGCATAAAGGTCGGATCATCATGCCCCAAGGCATCTATTTTCACCAAGTCATCATGGATGGAATGATAATCAAAATGCGTTGTCTGAACATCGGAATTCCTATCATTAGCGGGATGCTGAACGGGTGTAAATTCAAAAACTTGTTTGGACTTAGGAACAATCATTAAACCACCCGGATGCTGACCCGTCGTTCTTTTGACACCCGCAATCTCCTGAGCTATTCTTTCTTTTTCAATATCTTTGATAGACTGCTCGGTAGCCTCTTCATAGCGAAGAACGTAGCCATATGCCGTTTTATCGGCAACCGTACTAATTGTTCCTGCTTTAAACACATGATCTGAACCAAAGAGTTCTTCAATGTATTTATGTGCCTTGGTTTGATATTCTCCGGAGAAGTTCAGGTCAATATCAGGAACTTTGTTTCCGTTAAAGCCCATAAATGTTTCAAAAGGTATTTCCTGGCCAAACTTTACCATCTTTGTATTGCAAAGGGGACAATTCTTATCCGGTAAATCGTATCCGGATGAACACCCCTTAAAATTTGCAAATTCAGTTTTTTTACATGAAGGGCAAACATAATGAGGTGCTAAAGGATTAACTTCTGTAATCCCCAACATGGTTGCCACCAGAGATGAGCCTACTGATCCTCTCGATCCGACCAAATAACCGTCTTCCATGGATCTTTTAACGATTTTTTGAGCAATTAAGT